>ERZ857480.31459-NODE-48595-length-43100-cov-12.9944_pt1 | contig 43100 bp, 31 predicted proteins | sample MGYA00519767_ERZ857480 | MGnify/ENA primary metagenome ERZ857480 (study PRJEB31778, sample SAMEA3449210) | human gut metagenome | biome: human gut; feature: human-associated habitat; material: faeces | place: United Kingdom | collected 2010/2012 ...
GGAGGAAGAGCTCGACCTTCTCCCTGCTGTACATGCGAACCTCCAGTCCGGACCGCTTCACGGTCCAACTTTCTGTCCGCACCCCCATACGGCTTTAGATGCTTCAGACAGGAACTATTCCACCGCAACTTCGAAGTCTAGTCATGCGACGTATAGCGATGCAGTAAATCTGCTACACTAGTACAACATGCCTCCGTAGCTCAGGGGATAGAGCACCGCTCTCCTAAAGCGGGTGTCGACGGTTCGAATCCGCCCGGGGGCACCAGGAAAATCGCAGGTCAGGAGTTATTTTTGCTTCTGACCTGTTCTGGTTTTGGGGTTAAGAACCGCTTCCGTTTGTAAATCTGGTAAGTAAATATTATGACTTCCCGAGTTTTCCACTGAAAACAGGAAATCACCATTTTGGGGATAAAAGTTTTCAACAGCTGTTAGTCGGTTCCATTTTGGTGACGCGCTTCCCTCTTTTGGGTAAAAAATATCACCATTTTGATGATTCGGCAGCTTTGAATTCTCTGATAAAAAGCCTGTTCAGAAGCTTGTTTCATACCCATTTTGGTGAAACCAATATATAGAGAAATAGATTATAAAGATTATAAAGAAATAGGGACGGCGATGCCGTCCCCTTCGCTCGCAAAGCTCGCTGCGCGGCCACGTACCGTGTCCTTGCCGCCGGCTACGCCGCCGATTTATTCGCTCACTTCGTTCGCTGATTGATGGACTAATCCGATTTATCGGTGACACCAGTCATAAGTGCAGCAATTGATATGTTGAATCCATTGGCAATTTTAGAGAGGTTAGAAAGACTGACATTTCTGCGTCCGACCTCTATCGAGGCGTAGTAAGACCTGTCCATGTCAATGCGGTTCGCAAATTGCTCTTGTGAGTAACCAGACTCTGATCTGAGTTCTTTGCACCGTAGACCAAAGGATTGTTGTAGCGGCGAGATATCCATGACAAAAAGGGTCATGGATTGTTGTATTTATGCCAACGGACTATATACAACAATCCCTGTTAAGGCGCATAATTACCTCTATTGGAAAGCACTCTGATGCCCAGTCGAATAGGGCACGGAAGAGGAATGGAACAGCACAATGACCCAGGGAAAGCATTTCACTGCCGGTGGCGATCACTTCGCCGCACTGCCAAACAAAAAGATTCACACTCCGAAGGGGATCGCGCGTCTGACCGTCACCGCGGCGACCATGGCCGCCATGACCGGATCGAGCCTCATCTCACCGTTCACGGCATTCGCCCAGACCGGTGACGGGGGCACACAGCACCCCGCCGTGATGTCGCCGATCGCCGCCCACGCCGGCGCGGCATCCGGTACCGGCGCGAAATCCGCCGCACAGATCATTGCGGGCCTGCAGAAGGCAGTCGACGAGGCGAAGGCGAAGGAGGACGCCGCCAAGGCAGCCTACGATGAGGCCGCCGGTCCCTACAACGAGGCGGCTTCCGCCCGCGACCAGGCCAAGGCATCCTACGATTCGGCAGTCAGCGCCGGCACGGCAGCCGACCGAGCGGCAATGGACGAGTACGCCCGTCAGGTCGCAGAGGGCAAGGACGCCGCCGATGCTGCCGGCAAGGACCTCGAGCAGGCGAAGGCGGGTCTCGCAGACGCCAAGGCGGATGCGTCCGAGAAGGACGAGGCGTACCAGTCCGCCCTCAAGGCGGCCCAGGATGCCAAGGATGCCCTCGATAAGGCCAAGGCAGATGCCGTAAGCGCCACCCCGGAGGCAATCAGTGCCGCCGAACAGGCCGTGCGCGACGCCCAGGCTGCCGTGGAAAGGGCACAGGCCAATCTCGCCAACGCCAACGCGACGCTTGCCGATGCCCAGTCCAAGCTGGTTGTGACCCAGTCTGCAAAGGATTCCGCCGATGCCGTCCTTGTCGCAGCCAAGCAGAACAAGGACGCGGCGGATGCGAAGGCCGCAGCAGCCAGCGCCGCCTATGAGCAGGCGAAAGCAGACCTCGCCGCAGCGGAGGCAGGCGCCAGCGGTCCGGAGTACGATGCGGCAAAACAGAAGGTCGCGGACGCAGAGGCAGCCCTCGCTGCCGCACGAGCGGTGCAGTCCCAGTGCGAGTCCGAGCTCGAGCAGGCGCAGTCCGCTGCAGCAACGGCACAGACCGAGCTGAATGATGCCCGGGCATCCCTCTCTGCGAAGCAGCAGGCCGCGGTCGATGCCGCGTCCGGCGTGAACGACGCCCAGTCCGCACTCGATGCCGCGAACTCCGACCTCGATGCGGCCAAGCAGGCGAACGCCGACGCCGTCGCCAAGCTGGATGCCGCGAAGCAGGCTGTCAAGGACGCCGAGTCCGCCAAGGCAGCCGCCGACGAAGAGCTTGCGAACGCCAAGATCGCAAAGGATACCGCTGACGCGGCCGTGACCGCCGCCCAGCAGAAGGTCGACGAGGCACAGGCGAAACTCGACTCCGCCGACGCACAACTCAAGCAGGGAGCCATCGGCTTCTTCAAGGCCATGGGTGCCGATTCAGCCATCGAGATCATCCAGAACTGTACACACAAGGACTACACCGAGGTCGGAAACAGCCTCGATGCGACCAGTCTCGACAACATGCTCGCGGCAATCCCGTACATGAAGTCCATCAACGAGTATCGCAAGTCCGTCGGTCTCTCCGAACTCCAGGTCACCTATAAGCTCATTGCAGCGGCGATAGCCAACGCAAACTATTCCGATGTCAAGTTTGGACATTCCATGCAGTTCGATACGACCGAAAACCTCGCATGGAATTATGGAACCGATCCGAAACCGCAGTGGGTTGACCAAGAAAAGGCTTTCTTCGATCAGGCGGTTCAGGAGCTCTATGGCGTCACCGGTCTAACCGGTAAGGATGCCGTAGATTTCTACAAGACGCATAGCGGGATTGAATCCTATGTCAACCAGCACTTCAAGGTTGCCGGATATCCCGCAACCGTCGGTCACTACCTGCATGTCATCAGCCCCGAAATCGGCTATATGGGCATGGCAGTCTGCAGCAAGGGAACCTTGAACGGCTGGCAGACCGACAGCCTCGATACCGCAAACCTTGGTTGGGCAGGTTCAGGCTGGAACATGAACCCCATCTCCGTCGACGAGTACGAGCAGAATCTGACCTCCTATATCAACGGCCTTAAGAACGCCAAGAGCGCACTCGACGCAGCCAAGGCTGATCTCACATCCAAGAAGCAGGCAGCCGCCGGCGCCGCCACAACCGTCCAGCAGAAGCAGGTCGCGGTGAATTCCGCACAGGCAGGTGTCGATGCCGCAAAGCAGGGTGTTGCCGATGCCCAGCGTGCCGTCGATGCCACCAAGGCTGATGTCGCCGCCAAGCAGCAGGGCGTCACGGTTGCCCAGACCGAGCTTGATGCGGCGAAATCGGACCTCGATGCCGCCAACGCGGCAGTCGATACGGCAAAGTCGACCGTACAACAGAAGCAGGTTGCTTTTGATGCTGCCAACGCAGCCGTAACGACCGTACAATCTAAGTTGGATGCCGCAAAGGCCGACACCTCTGCCAAGCAGCAGAGCGTTGCCGATGCGAACGCCGATCTCGCGAAGTTCTTCCAGGACGTCGCCGACGCCAAGAAGGCGGTCGATACCGCAAAGAGCGTCCACGACGCGGCGGCAGCCGGCCAGGCCGAGAAGGCGGCAGTCCTCGCAGCCGCCAAGCAAAAGGCGGACGGCACCGCACGCGCCCTCGCGGATGCCCAGCGTGCCGTCGATGCCGCGAAGGCCGACACCGGCGTTGCCGCCGACAGGCTTACCGGCTCCCAGACTGATCTCGAGGACGCACAGTCGAACCTCGACATCCTCACCGGCCTTGCCGCGAAGCTCGCAGAGGCACAGCAGCGCGAGCAGGATGCAGTAAAGGCCGTCAATGACACCAAGGCCGCCCTCGATGCCGCGAAGGCGGATACTATCGCCGCCGAGTCCCTGGTCTCCGCCGCCGAACAGGCGAAGGCACAGGCAGACGCCAAGCTGTCGAAGCTGAACTCCATCGATGCCGGCGCGGCGATCGCTTCCGGCCATGATGTGAACGCGGATGACGCCCTCAACGCGCTTTTCGCCGCCGCCGTCGAGGCACGTGCCAAGGTCGCGCCCGCCAAGGCCATCCTGGACGAGAAGCAGGCCGCGGTGGACGGGCTCCAGCCCGGCTACGATGCGGCACTCGCCGCCTACGAGCAGGCGAAGTCCGACCGCATCGCGGCGGAGCAGAAGCTTTCCGATGAGATCGCACGACAGGAGGCAGAGGAGACCGCAAAGCAGCAGGCGGCATACATCCCGAAGCACCTCGCCGGCACGGATACCGCCCAGCCCTGCAGCCTCGCCCAGACCGGTGACCGCGCGGGACTCATCGGCGAAACGTTCGTCATCGGCGGTACCGTCCTCGTGGCGGCCGGCGTCTTCCTCGATCAAAAGAAGCGCCGCGAGCAGATGTAAAAGCGAACCGGGCGTTGGATATCGGCTGGTGTCCAACGCCCGGTTTCATGGACAGGGAGATCGGCGTGAGAACAAAGGCTATTATCGTTGCGCTTCTGGTGTGCCTTTCGGCACCTCAACTTGGATGTGCCAGCGTTGCAAAGCAAGGAAGCGGCTCTACGGAAAGGGCCGCCACAGCGGTAAAGAATAAAGACAAAAAGAAGCCGAGTGAAGAAAAGGCGGCGCAAGCCTCTGGAGCCAAGACCGAGGAGAAGAAAGAATCCGACGGCAAGGACCAGAAGTCCGATGACTCCAAGAAGGAGGATAACAAGTCTTCCGATTCCTCGAAGTCGGACAACAAGGGCGATTCTTCCCAGTCCAAGCAGAATTCCGGTAATTCTCAGAACTCTGGCAGCAATAACTCCTCTTCCAACGGCGGTAGCCAGAAGAAGTGGGTTGCCGAGCAGGGCCACTGGGAGACAGATTACAGCCAGGTCTGGATGCCAAATGTGGTATACACGCGTCATCCCCGCTATTGGGTAAACCACGGTGGTACTATGGTAGGACCCTTCGATTCCGAAGATGCCGCCTATTCGTGGGTTCATAATGATATGGACAACGGCGGCATCGGAGGATCTGTCGTAAACGATTCGTATACCACATCTGAGGACCAGGGACATTATGAACAGAAGGCTACGGGGCAGCATTGGGTTGTCGGCGTCGCCGGCCACTGGGAGTAATGTGCATCGTTCCTCTCCTCTTACATTCGGTAAATGTTTATTTATTTTTGTGGGCGGCCGGTTCGGCCGTCTTTTTTAGACGCCCAGTCTGGGAGCAAACGATAGGAAAGCAATCAAACGAGAGGCCGTTCCAAAAGCATCCGGCGGTGCCGGATGCTTCGGGTAAAACCTTCCGCAAATCGGTAAGGTCTTCCGTCAACTTGCTCCAGCCCTCGCCCGGAGTCCGCTGCGCGGTAATGCAAAAACTCGGCATCCCTCGCATTCACATTACCGCTCCGCTCTCGCTACAGCGAATTTCTAACACTCAGCATCCTTCGCGTTAAAAATTCGCTTCCGCTCACGGTCTCCGTTGACACTACGACACCGCGAAGCCTTTCGCTCGAAACGAGGCCTCTCATTTCGTGTCTACGCTACGCTCCGCCCAATCGCCGTTCCGGTGATTGCAAGATGACTGTGGGTGGCATTTTTGTGGGCCCATCCGGACCCCGAAAACACCACGCCACAGACCTTGCTTATCGCCTGCTACGGCGATAAGGTTGTTGCGAAGTTGAAACTTCGCGATGAAGAATCGCGGAGACGATTCTTCATTGGAACGACGCCAGTCGTTCCTCATCAAAGGAAAGCGAATCGCATAGCAGGTTTTGATCGGAGGCCTCTCCGATCGCTGATTCGTTTTCCGGAGGAATCATGAGTAGGCTCCGCCCGCACACCGTCAAGGCGTCTCTTTCAAATGACGAGAAGAAAGCCATCGCTGCAATCGCAAAGCGACATGAGATGAGCGAGGCGGAACTCGTACGTTTCGTTTTGTGTAATGCCGACGATCTCGATATCGATTTTGGTCTTGCGGAAATCGCTGATCAAAAATCCCGAACCGATGACATTCACGTCCGGGTCTCGCCGGAAGAAAAAAGAAAAATCGAAAGCAATGCTGATTCCCTCGATATGACTGTCAGTGCGTATGCTCGTCGCGTACTGCTCAAAGGGCATGTCGAGAAAATCGATGTCGATCGGGCGTCGATCGACAAAATCTATCACGAGCTTTTGAAGGAAGGAACAAACCTCAATCAGCTGATGTATTTTGTGAACGCCCAAGGGCTTCCCGCGTACAACGAGAAAGCTGTTTTTCGAACACTTGAGAAGGTTTATCAAGTTGGGCGTAAGCTAGACCGTTTCATCGACGAGCTCGAAAAGCGCTATTTCGTCGGTGGTGATGTGAAGTGACTGTTATCAAACAGAAAAGTGTATCGAGCGAGCGCTACGCAAAGAATGTCCGTAAATACATCAACGGAAAAGATGCGATTGTGCGTGGTGGCTGGAACATCGAATGGAGCGACCACTGGTTTTCGAAAATGGATAGAACCAGAAAGGTTTTCCATCACGACAAGCCGTCGAGAGCCGGAGCCAAAAACGTAATCCTGCTACACCAGATCCTCGCGTTTCTTCCGGAAGAATGCTCATGCAACGGAGGCAAGATGACCCCCGATGCATGTCTGGCCTACGCGGAGCAATGGCTTGCGAAGCACTATCCGCATCAACAGGTGATTCTCGCGCTGCACGAGGAGAGCGACAAAGCGGGAAAACGGTTCGCGGTCCATATGGCAATCAACCGGACAAACCTTGATACCGGCAAGCGTTGCGACATCGGCGGTCGCAAGGGAAAGTACGAACGCGCTGCATGGGTTCGTGAAATGGACGAGGCCTGGAATCTCGCTCAGCTCGAAAAGGGAAAGAAGAATTCGAAGATTCGAGATCGACAGCCGCGCGATATTGAAAAGGAGATTGTCGATCGTGGTGAGTACAGTTATAAAAACAATCTGCGTGAGCTGATCCATATTGCGATTGACGAAGGTCGCGTAAAGAATATGGAGCAATTCAAAAAGCTACTTGCCTCATGGGGCGTAGACATTTTCATCAAGAACAATCGAGTCTATGCGACAGATCTCGATATCAAAGAGGCCGGCAATCCGAAGTGCACTTTCAACCTGACCCGTCTTGACGGGCGGTTTGCGGTCAAGCAACTTGAAGCGGCCTTTAAAAATAACGTGTTGGAAGCCGAGCGAGCCCTTCCTTATGAGAGGCGTTGCGAGATTTACATTCAACGGCTTAAGAAAGCGTATTCGGCGTGGGTCGAGCAGGCAAAGGCGAGCAAGGGCGTCGCCTACAATCTCTTCCCTAAGTTCATCGCACCGAAGTGCGATGAAGATCTGCTCGAGGATCCGGCGGTTCGTGATGAGCTCCTTGCCCGGCGCGGTTACGCAAGGGAGATTCGCAACCGTTACGCCGGCGGCGTTCCCGATGCTGGCGATGACCGCGTTCGCGCCGCAGGCCGAGCCCATGGTGGCAACATCGACATCTCGCCGCAGGTCGATCGCGCGGTCGACCGAGGCGATTACGCTCGTGGAGACACGCCTCGCTAGTTTTGGAAAGCCTATCGTCGGTGCCCTAGCGCGCTGCCATCCAGTGCTGATTCTTTCATACTCGCAATTCGGCGAGGGTGAGGAGTATGAATTGATCGGCGGGAGTCAGCCGCTCTGATAGAATCGTCCTTGCTGGCGGCAGTCCTCGTGCCGGGCGGAGCCCTCCATCCGATGGGAGGTGATGCCCATGACCGATTTCACTGAGTCCGTGAAGCTCCTAACCGCTATGGTCTCGCTCCTCACGGCCCTTGTCGGCCTTTCCAAGGCACTCAAGCAGGGCTCGAAGCCCAAAAAGAAAGGCCACCGTCGCTAAGACGATGACCCAACTTCATTAAGCAACGGCTCTGCCCAGCTCTCTACAACTTGGGCTGCCGTCGGCACCATTTTACGCTCCTGACGAGGAATTCGTCCATATTTCAAAAATCGAATCCTGTTCGCGCGTGGGCGTAAACTTTTAGTTGGGCAAATCCGGCAGATTGGAGCTTGAAACATGAGGGATATGCACCTCATGTCGCTCATAAAACGTCTCCTGACCTCGAAGGAGAACGTTTTTTAGCGACAGAAGGAGACATAAATATGATCTGGTTTACCAGCGACACCCACTTCGGGCATGAGAACGTGCTGAAGTTCACCGACCGCCCGTGGGAGACGATTTGGCAGATGAACGACGCCATCGTCGACAGCATCAACGGCAGGGTTGCCGTGGACGACGAACTCTACATCCTGGGTGATTTCTCATTCAAGATGACCGCCCAGGACGCCTACGGGCTGCGCAAGCGGATCGCCTGCAGGCGCATCCACCTCGTCCCGGGAAACCACGACAAGGACTGGACCCAGCCGGCGGTCGCGGGCGCCTTCACCGTGGAGCCGCCGATCTGCGTGCTCAAGATCGACGGGCAGAAGATCGTCCTGAGCCATTACCCCATGGCCGACTGGCAGGGCATGAGCCATGGATCGTGGCACCTCCACGGGCACATCCACAGCAGCGGCGGCGCGTACAACGAGTTCAACCGCAAGCAGGGGCTCCTGCGCTACGACGTGGGCTGCGACGCCAACGGGCACTCTCCGGTGAGCCTCGACGGGCTGAGGGAATGGTTCGCCGGGGTCGACGAGCCGTGCGGCCGGGTGAAATGGCCCTGGTGGGTCAACGAGACCGGTGACAGGCAGGTCGAACGCGAGCTGGCGGCTTACAAGCGGAAAGAGGCGATCCGATGACGGTCTATGTGACAGGCGACATCCACGGTGGGCTCGACATGCAAAAGCTCCGCGACTGGGAGCTTAGGGATAGCCTTGGCAGCGACGACTATCTGATCATCGCCGGCGACTTTGGCTTTCCGTGGGACTTCTCTGCCGAGGAATGCGCCGATATCGCCTGGATGGAGTCGCGCCCCTACACGGTTCTCTTCGTCGACGGCAACCACGAGCGCTTCGACCACTGGGCGGAGCGCCCCATGGAGCCGTGGCACGGCGGGCTGACGCGGCGCCTGTCGGACACCTCGCCCATACGGCGCCTGACGCGCGGCGAGGTCTTCGAGCTCGACGGCTCGACGGTCTTCACCATGGGCGGTGCCACGAGCGTGGACAGGGAATACCGCGTGCCGTATTCCAGCTGGTGGCCTCAGGAGCTCCCGGACGAGCGCGATTTCGATGCCGCACGGGCAAGGCTCGACGAGGTCGCCTGGAAGGTCGACTGCGTCATCACCCATACCTGCTCGACGCGCATGCTCTCGCCGACGCTCTACCCGGATCCAGGCTGGGAACGCCCGGATGTGGACCGGCTGACCGGATTCCTCGACGAGCTCGAGGATCGTCTGGACTACAAGCGCTGGTATTACGGACATTTTCACCGAGACGGCAATCCGGACGAACGGCACACGGTGCTGTACGACCGGATCGTGAGGCTCGGGGACAAACTCCTGCCGTGGGGTGCGTACTGATGGCTATCTATGTGACGGGCGACGTGCACGGCAGGGCCGAGCACGGGTCCAGCCGGTTTGCCTTCAAGAATTGGCCTCTGGGCCGGACTCTGACGCGCGATGACGTGGTGATCGTGGCCGGCGACTTCGGCTTTGTCTGGGATGGATCCAACGCCGAGAAATACTGGCTTGACTGGTTCGAGTCGAAGCCGTGGACCACGTGTTTCGTGGACGGCAATCATGAGAACCACCACGCCCTGGCTGAGCTGCCGGTGCGGGAGTGGAACGGCGGGCTCGTCCATGAGGCGCGACCGCGCGTGCTGCACCTGATGCGTGGAGAGGTGTTCGACATCGGCGGGCTCACGGTCCTTGCCATGGGCGGCGCCGCGAGCAACGACAGGCAGTATCGCAGGGAGGGGAGGAGCTGGTGGCCCGAGGAGATGCCGAGCGAGGAGGAGATGGACCACTGCCGCGCCTTGCTCAACCGCGTAGGCTGGAGGGTCGATTACGTGGTGACGCATGAGGCCCCTGCTGCTCTGGCAGAGAAGCTGTGCCGCGAGCGCGGACGCGAGTATCGGGGCGACCGACTTCAGCGATTCCTTGCCGAGCTCGACGGCCGGCTCGGCTACCGAGCCTGGTTCTTCGGACATTATCACGGCGACGAATGGCGCGACGACAGACATCGCCTGATCTACCGAGACATCGTGCCGATTGAAGATGCTGCGCCCGGTTCTAGGAACCTTCTGGAAGCGCTCTAGAAGATTCCTAGAAATCAGCAGCCTGACAGGAGAAGCGCGGGGCTACTCGTCCTTCATCTGGGTCATGACCTCGACCTTAGCCTCGGCCACGGCCGCCCGCTGTTCGGTTGCAGCTAGGCGGTCCTTGAGGGCGGCGACCTCGGCTATCAGGTCGCGCTGGGCCAGGAGTGCGTCGTTCAACTCGGCTTGGGCTTTCAGCGCGGCATCACGCTCGCCGCGCAGTCGCTCGATCTCATCGACCATGGCCACGGCCTCGGCATGGAGCTGGGCGACCTGCCTGTCGAGTTCCCGAGCATCGGCGAGATATCTGACGCTCGCGGCATGGAGCTCGTTGTTCTCGAGCTCGAGGCTCGCGGTATCGAGTTCGAACTTCTCCTCTATAAAGGCAATCCGCTCATTGCAGTCGGCCTCAATCTTTTCATTCCGGCCTCTCGCCTCGACGAGCTTGCGGTTGAATTCGTCGAGCTGGGCCCTGAGCAACGCGTTCTCGGTTCTGAGGTCGCCCGTCTCGCGCAGCAGCTTCTCCCGCCACGTCGCCTCGATTCGCTCAGCGGCCTCATCGAGGACGGACTTCACGCCGTAGATCTCCCTGATTTTCTTCTCGTCTGCCATGGTGCGGCACTCCAATCAACAACGGGCATGGCTCCGCCATGCCATATGGCTGGGAACAATGCACGGCCGCTGTTGATTTGTGTTCGCCCTGCGATCGGTGAGTTCTAAAAGGCGTCTCAAGTCATGCGTTCACGCAGGTTTTCGGTTGGAGAAATACCGCACGTTTTCATGGTAACACGTGCCTTAAAGAATGGGCGGCTATATCGATTCGTTGTAAATAGCGTCTACGACGTGTTGGTGGCAGGAGGTGAGGGCGTTAAAGATGTCGAGGATGATTATGGGAGTATTTTAGATGCAGGCATGAGAAAGGGTCGAATCGAAGTGTCTGGCCGGACGCCAATTGTCCGGGAACTGTTTCGGTTCGACCCTGCTTCATTTTACATCCGCGGCATGTTCTTGTGGGCATCCTGACGGTGACCGACTCTCACGACCTCGATAGTCGGTTTGTGGGCTTAAAGTTTCGGAGGCTCCCAAGCGTTTTCAATCGCGGCGCGGTAGATTGCGGCGTAATTAAGCATCCAGCTGCCATCACCAACTTTTTGAATATACCCCTTATCCTTCAGAGAGGTATAGGCCCGGGATATCGTGTTCTTACTCAGGCGGTAGTGATCCTCAATCCATTTGCTTTTAGCGCAGAAGCCCATGGGCCGTTTGTTTTTGGAAGGTTTTCCAAACTTCCATACAAGGCCGAGGATGAGACGCTCGGCGGCAACGGTGGTGACGCAGCACGCCCACTCGGGCACTGAAATAAAAATAGCCTTATCCATTTTTCCCGTAATCTCTCGTTGCTCAGTAGCATCATCGCTAAATATGTCGGAAATCGACGGAAGCTCGCTCATGTTTACCACCTAATCAAGGTGGGCGGTACGACCTTCAAGCTGCTTGAAAAGCTCGTAGAACGAGCTTTCAAACATGTAATTAGAGCGATGGATCTGGATGAGCTTGCCGGACTCTCGCATAAACTTGCGTGCGGTGTTTTCGCTCCAGCCAGTGAGTTCGCGGATATCGTTAACGCGGAGCAACCGATCGCACTGAGCGGCACCAGTGGGGAAAGTCGGTGTGGACGCCTGAGTGCTAATCTTTGGAGTAGCCATGATGAGCTATCCTTTCAATGAGGGCCCTCCCTGTGCTTGTAAGACGTACCAGGTTCATAAGCACTTGGGGGGCCGGTTTCTATGACTACATGCGTAGCCATCTGACAGCTTTAGCATGTATTAAAACTCATTAGATGTCAATCAAATAAAGCATCTACCTGCGGAAATGGTATTATAGTACCGTAATATTATGAAATAAACGATGAATGAAAAACATGCTATTTCTCGCTTCTCTGTATATAGGCGTTGATGAAGGCTTCGTAGCCTTTAACTGCTTTTATTTCTGATTGTTGAACGAGGCTTGTATACGTTTTGAGCGTGATATTGGGGTCCGCGTGGCCAAGAATACCTTGCACGCTTCTAACGTCCGATCCGTTCGCCAGCATAAAAGTGCTTACACAATGCCTGAGCTGATGCGGGCAGATGCCCTTATATAGTTTTCCGCCAGTCGAATTGTTCGGCTCATAGATTCCAAGATTGCAGCTAACTGCGAAATCGCGAAACCAATGGTTGAAGATGTAGTTTTTCATGTGACAGACAGTAGGGATCCCTTGCTCGACAGCAATATCGCTAATGATGGGAGTGCTGCCAGTCTGGGACAGCCCCAGAGAGGCCAGGAGCTCTTTTTGTATGGCTGACCATGATTGAAGACGTTCGGCCAAGGTTTCTCCAACGGGGATTTTGCGTTGGCTTTCTTGTGACTTGGGTGCCCTCAGTTCATGGTCGTTGGTGTACTGCCTGTCAATTTTCAAGGTTTTATTGGCAGGGTCCCAATCGCGCCATTCGAGGCCCAGCATCTCGCCTTTCCGCATACCCGTATACACTAGTACTAGTGTACCAACAGCTTCGGCGGTGAGCTCAATGTGTTGAAGATGTGTGCATAGGGTAGCTACTTGGTCGATTGTCAGTGATTCTCTTTTGTTGCGTGGTCTGCGAACATGAACGGTAGCGCAGGGGTTTCGGTCAATTATTCTCTTTGCGACTGCATTCGACAAAATCTGACGCAGTTTCGCATTGATTCGTACAAGCTCTGATGGTTTGTATTTTCCCGTACGACGAGCTTCGGCATATGTTTCTTCGATTAGATCGGGAGTTAGCCCCTCAATTGTCTGAAACGCACCGAATAGGTCTTCGATATGCCTGCAATCGTACGCTTCTCTTTCATAGCTCGTTGGCGCAAGCTCGGTGTCCCTATTTTCATGAAAGGCCCAGCAGTAGGACGCAAGCAAAGTGGGCTTTTTAGTTTTAGTGATCGTGCCAGAGGAGTTGATTTCAGCCAGCTTGGCCTGCATTGCAGCCTTAGCTTCTGTTTTAGTCTTGCAACGAACTGTATAAGTTGGGGATCGTTTGTAGCGCCCCGTCTTAGGGTCCTTGACTCCAAGGGAAAAAAATAGCGATAGGTGTTAGGTGATCTCTTGTCTTTCCAACACGTGCCTCTTCCGCTAATTAGTGGCTGTTCTGACATCTTTGCGCTCCGTTTCTTTGAATAGTTTTCAACAATTCATTGAGTGCAGTTTAGCTAAAGCTGTTAGTAATATGTTTGTAAAAGCGTAGGCGCAGCTACCGGAGGCAAAAGACACAAACTGCTATGTTTATCTGCTGTTATATGATGTTCAATGATGCTTGATGAATGGTAGGGGGTAGCATTAAATCATATCTCCTAAAGCGGGTGTCGACGGTTCGAATCCGCCCGGGGGCACCAGAGGAATATCGAGCCCGGTACCGCTACGGTGCCGGGCTCTTCTGGTCTAAAGGCCGGATTCGGACCGTCGACACCCGCGTCACCAATTTCCCCGCGGGGGGAGTTTTCGAATCCGCCCGGGGGCACCAGAGATTTGCCGAGCCCGGTACCGCTACGGTGCCAGGCTCTTTTGGTGTTAGAGCTGCGCCGTTCCATGCTAGCGGGTCGCATCAAAAGCAAAGCGCCCGCTTGCCGGGGGAGCAAGCGGGCGCTTCTGAGCGAATATGTTTGCGGGGTTCGCTGCGCAGATAATAAGCAGCCGGCTAGTTGCTTGTACCGGAATCGTCGCCTGAATCAGTACCAGAGCCAGAAACCGAAACCGTCAGCGTGATCGTGCTGTCGGTGGACTGCTTGCCAGTGGGGGAGACGCCCGTCACGGTGGCGTTTTCGTTGCCACTCACGGGATTGCCGTTCTGATCGCAGAATGCGATGTTGTAGAATCCGGCGTTGTTGAGCGCGGTGACGGCGGCGGAGATGCTCTTGCCGTACAGGTTGCCCGGAACGCTGGCCTTGCCGGACTTCTTGGCGATGACGACGGTGATCGTGGCGCCGGGCTTCTGCTTGCCGCTGGGGTTCCAGCTAATGACGGTGCCCTCGGTGACGGAATCGTTCTCCTGGTAGCTCACGTTGACGCCAAAACCGGCCATGTCGAGAGCGTTGCGTGCCTGGGCCTCGGTCATGTCGGTCAGATCGGGGACGGAGGTGGTGTCAGGACCGCTGGAGACCTTATACGAGATGGTCGTGCCCTTCTCGACTTCCTTGCCGGCATCAGTGCCCTGCTCAAAGACCTGGCCTTCGTCGGCTTCGTTGGCCTCCTCGGTTGCGTTGCCCTTCAGGCCCACGCTTGCCAGCGCGGCCTCGGCCTGGTCCTTGGTTAGGCCGACGAGCTGCGGAACCTCAACTTTCTCGGAGGGCTTGGGGCCCTTGGAGATCACCAGGTTCACCTTGGAGCCCTTGGGCTTCTTAGTGTTGCCGTTGGGGGTCTGCTCGGCAACCTTGCCCTCGTCGACATCGTCGTTATAGCTCTGGTCGACAGTTCCGACCTCAAGGCCGGCCTCCTTGATCAGCTCGATAGCGGTCTGCTGGTCCTTGTTAAGCACATCGGGCACCGTAACCTGCTCGCCCCCAAAGAGCCCGGTGGCGAAGGCCACCACAACGCCAACCACGGCGATTGCGGCGACTACGGCTGCGATAATCTTGTTCTTGTTGGACTTGGGCTTCTCGGCTTCGTAGGAACCGGTGGAACCCGAAACGGCGCTGCGGGGGTTGGTCTGTCCGCTTGCGCCCGATACGGGGCGAACCATAGCGCGCGTGGAGTCGGACAGCTCGCGGGTCTTGGTTGCGCCCAGGTCGCCGGCGGCGCCAATGATGCGCGTGGGCTCGGAGACGTTGACAGCGCGGCCGGACAGGTAGTTGTTGAGTACCTGGCGCAGCTCGTCGGCCGTCTGGAAGCGGTTGGCCGGATCCTTTTCCATGCACTTGAGGATAATGCGCTCCAGATCGGCGTCGACGCCGGAGTTGATCTGGCTCGGCGGCACGGGCAGCTCATTGACCTGTTTAAGCGCAACCGAGATAGCGTCGTCGCCGTCAAAGGGGACGCGACCGGTGGCGCACTCGTACATCACGACACCCAGGGAGTAGATATCCGAGGTGGGACCGAGGTCCTGGCCGCGCGTTTGCTCGGGGCTTACGTAGTGGGCGGTGCCCAGTACATTGTTGTCCTGCGTGAGGTGGCTGTTCTTTGCGCGCGCGATGCCAAAGTCCATGACCTTGATGTTGCCGTCGGGCAGCACCATGATGTTTTGCGGCTTAATGTCGCGGTGGATGATCTCGTGCTTGTGGGCGACCGAAAGCGCGGAGCTGATCTGCGAGCCGATCTGCGCGACCTTCTTGGGATCGAGGGCGCCGTGGCTCTTGATGCCGCTCTTAAGGTCGGTACCGCGCAGATACTCCATGACAATGTAGTAGGTATCGCCATCCTTGCCCCAATCGTAGACGCCCACGATGTAGGGGGAGGAGAGACCTGCTGCTGCCTGGGCCTCCTGCTTAAAGCGGGCGGCGAAGGTGGCATCGCCGGCATACTGCGGCAGCATGATCTTGACGGCAACCGTGCGGTCGAGGACCTGATCTTGCGCACGGAAGACGGTCGCCATGCCGCCCGTTCCCACCTTATCCTTGAGGAGGTATCTTCCCCCGAGGACCCTCTGTTCCATTCCTGCTCCTAACATAACTATTCGCTCAACGATGTGTGTAGTACCAAATGTGTGGCCGCTGGGGCCGTGTGACGCGTTGCCGCTAGCTCATCGGCCGCGGCGCGCCCCAAGTATCCGCTTCGATCACGGGCATCACGCTCCTTGGGCGGCGAGCGCCGCGGTCAGGACGATACCGGCAATCTTGGCCGCCTTGACGTCGTGTTTGTCGTAATCCTCCAAGGCCACCGAAATGGCAACCGTGGGTGAATCGTAAGGTGCGAAGCCGACGAACATCGAGTTGACGTTGGTGCCGCCGGTCTCGGCCGATCCGGTCTTGCCGGCGACCTTGACGCCCGGAATCTGGGCATCGGTGCCGGTGCCGGACTGGACAACCGCGAGCATGGCCTGCTTGACCTGCTCGGCCGTGGTGGCGCTGACGGCCTGGCCGAGCGAGCGGGACTGTGTGGTCTTGACCACGGTTCCGTCGGGGGCGAGCACCTGGGCCACGAAGAACGGGTCCATGACCACGCCACTGTTGGCGATGGCCGCCGCTATCACGCAGTTTTGCATGACGGTGGTCTGCGGACCTGGCGTGTGGTCCATGCCGACAGGCTGGCCGGCGCCTGCCCAGGCGGTCTCCCACTCGGTCATGAGCGAGGGGTCGGCCATGATGGAGGCCGCGGTGGTCAGGTCCTGACCGAGCTTTTGGCCGTAACCAAAAGCGTTGGCAAACTGGACGAGCGAGCTGGCGCCGATCTCGTTGGCCACCTGGCCAAAGACGACGTTGGACGACACGGCAAAGGCCTGTTGCAGGCTGATGGTACCGTAGCTCTCGTTGGCGTAATTGGTGACCGGCGCGTTGCCGATATCCATGGAGCCGGGCGCCTGGTACGTGCTGGTAAGGCTGGCGGTGCCGGTTTCGAGCGCCGCGGAGAGTGTGACGACCTTAAAGGTCGAGCCCGGGGTATAGAGAGCGTCCATGGCGCGGTCGTACATGGAGCCGTCCTCGCCACCGCCCGACTGCATCAGGGCATCGATGTTGGTGTTGTCATAGGTGGGCGAGCTTGCGCATGCGAGGACCGCGCCGGTGCGCGGATCCATAACCACCACGGCACCCTTAAAGCCCTTGAGTGCCTGCTCGGCAGCCGTCTGGATGCGCGAGTCGATGGTGAGCTTGGCGGTGTTGCCCGGTTGGTTTTGGCCCGCGAGCGACGCGAGGGCGTTGTCCCAGCTGGAGTAATCCTTGGAGCCGGTGAGCGTTTCGTTCATGACGCTCTCGACACCAGCGGTGCCGTACTGCTGGCTTACATAGCCCACCACGTGAGCGGCCATGTTTCCGTTGGGGTAGGAGCGGGCGTAGGTGCCGTCTTCCTGTTGCAGCGACTCGGCCAGCGTCACGCCGTCGGACGTGATGATGGAGCCGCGCTGGATGTACTTGGAGCGGGCGATGGTGTGGTTGTTGGTCGGCATGTCCTGATAGTCCTTGGCCTTGATGACCTGGACATAGGTGAGGTTGCCGATAAGGATGGCGAATAGTGCCGTAAAGGCGAGCACGGCACGGGTCAGTCGATTGGCGAGCGCCACGCGGCCGAGCACACCGGATTCGGGCGTGTCGAGCAGGCGACGGCGCATGCGCGAGCCGGCGGAGTGGCTGCCGCGGTTGTGCGAAGACGAAGTGGCGAAGCGCGTGCCAGCCGGGGAGGCCGCCGAGGCGACCTGGTCGTCGGTGATGGCGGCCATGGTGCCGGTGCCGGTGAGCTCGGCCTCGCGACCGGTTGCCTCGTCACCGGCGCGCAGCAAAAGCGCGACGATGATAAAGCTTGCCAGCAGCGAGGAGCCACCCTGGCTCATAAAGGGCAGGGTGACGCCGGTCAGCGGAATCAGGCGGGTAACGCCGCCAACGATCAAGAACGCCTGGAAGCTGATGGCGGCCGTAAGACCAGTGGCGCTAAAGGCGGCAAGGTCGGACTTGGCACGGGCTGCCGTGGTCAGGCCACGTACGGCAAAGAGCATAAACAGGATAAGAACGGCGCCACCGCCCAAAAGGCCCATCTCCTCGCCGATAGCCGAGAAGATAAAGTCGGACTCGACGACGGGGATGTTGTTGGCCATGCCGTTGCCAATGCCGACGCCAACAAGGCCGCCGTCGGCCAGCGAGAAGAGGGACTGGACAATCTGGTAGCCCTGGCCCTGTGCATCCTTAAAGGGATCGGCCCAGATCTGGAAACGAACCTGGACGTGCGACAGGAACTTGTAAGCGCCCACGGCCCCCACGGCCAAGAGCACAAGGCCGATGATGACATACGAGAAGCGACCCGTGGCAACGTAGAGCATCAGCAAGAAGATGGTGTAGAACAGCAAGGCTGAGCCCAGGTCACGTTCGAAGACAACGACGAGCAGGCATACGCCCCAGACTGCGAACAGCGGCAGCAGCAGGCGCAGACGCGGAATCTTAAGACCCAAGATCTTGCGGTTGGAGATAGAGAGCAGTTCGCGGTTCTCGGCCAGGTAACCGGCTAGGAACAGCACGATAAAGACCTTGGCGAACTCGCCGGGCTGAATGGTAAAGCCGGCGATGCGAATCCACAGTTTAGAGCCCGAGATCGTGGTGCCGATAAAGATGGGTAGCATCAGCAAGATGATGCCGATGATGCCAAAGGTGTACTTGTAGCGCATGACTACGTCGAGGTTTTTGACCAGCGCAAGCGTACCTACCATCAACGCCACCGAGATAAACAGGATGACGAGCTGCGAGATGGCGAGCGTGGGCGCCAAGCGCGTCACAAACGTGATGCCAATGCCCGAAAGAACAAAGACGATGGGCAGGATGGCCGGGTCGGCGCCGGGTGCCAGAATGCGCACGGCGATATGCGCCGCGGCGAAGGCGGCAAAGAGACCGATCGGAACGGCAAGTGTCTCAAACGAGATGGCGGCGCCTGCGGTGAGCACGTACATCGCATACAGCAGGATGACGGGGAACGCCGAGGCGATGAGTAAGAGCAGTTCGGTATTACGGCGACTCATAAGCGGCACTCCCTTTCTAATTCTTATCGGAGGCTTCGGCCTCGGCGGACTGTTCGGCGGTATTCTCGGAATCCGATTCGGAGGTCGAACCCTGGTCGGTGTTATTGCGGATCGTTTGCGCGTCGATCACCTGACGGGTCTGCTCCTCGTCGATCTGATGGCGGTACTTGGAGATGGTGTCCTGTGCGTCGTCGATGCTCGTCTGCTGGATACCTGCCTTAAGGCGATTTTGTGTGTCTTCGGGCAGGTCGGACAGTTTGATGGTGGTCGTGCTGTCGAGCCAGTGCAGCTTAAGGCCGAGCGGCTTGCCGGGAATGCCCCGGTAGACCGCGACGGTGTCCTTGTAGGTGCCCAGGTAGTACGAGCCGGTGATGCCTGCGTAGGCCCAGATGGCTGCCGCCAGCACAAAAGCGATGCCCAGTACGGTGGCAATGGTGATGTTGCGGCGGCGGACGCGCTTTGCCTCGCGCATGACGCCATCGTCGACCAGGTCAACGACTACTACGGTCACGTTGTCGTGGCCGCCGGCAGCAAGCGCCGCGTCCACTAGGTTGTCGACGCAGATTTGCGCGGTTGAGGACTGCGTGGCGATGTTCTCGATATCGCTATCGGGAATCATGCTCGAGAGGCCGTCGGAGCACAGGATCAGGCGGTCGCCTTCCTCGATATGCAGAGTGAAGTGGTCGGCATACATGGCGGGGTCCGAGCCCAGCGCGCGGGTGATGACCGAACGGTTGGGGTGGACGCGAGCCTCGTCTGCCGTGATCTCGCCGGCGTCCACGAGTTCTTCCACATAGGAGTGGTCGCGGGTCACGCGGATGAGCGTGCCCTCGTGGAGCAGGTAGGCGCGCGAGTCGCCCACGTGGGCGATGGCGAGCGTGTCGTTTTCGATATAGGCGCAGGTGGCTGTGCAGCCCATGCCGGGCTTGCCCAGGCCGTTCAGGGCCGCCTCGATTACGGCGGCGTTGGCTGCCTCGACGGCTGCGGCCAGGCGCGCTGCGTCGGCGGACTGCGGGGCCGTCTTGGCAATAGTCTCGACGGCGATGGAAGAGGCTACCTCGCCGGCGGCGTGACCGCCCATGCCGTCGCATACGCAAAAGAGCGGCGACTGCACCAGGTAGGAATCCTCATTGTGCGGGCGCACGCAGCCAACGTCGGAGCGGGCGCCCCACATGAGTTGCGTGGTGGTACCGGCATCATAGGTCGAGTCGGTCTCGATGCGCTCCTCGGTCAGGGGTTCAAAGCTCATGGTCGAGCCGGGGTCTTTGAGCTTGGCCTCAACGGCGGCAACGTCGATCTCGGCGGTGTCACCGGGAGAGACGGTGTCGGTCTCGGCGTTTGATTCGGAATCGCCGGTGTCCGGGGAGTCGGGCTCCTCGGAAACGCGGGCGGTCGACTCGTCGTCTTGCGGGCTGACGTCTATAGGCTCGGGCGCCGGCGTAGACGCGGGCGCAACCTCGGATGCCGGGGCTATGGGAAACGCCGGCGCGGCGGGCTCGGGTGCCGCAAACACCGCAGCGCTCTCGTTGATTGCCGCGGCGACGGGCTCTGCAAAGTGAGCCGGCGCCGGGGCTGCTTCGGGCGCTGTGGGCTGTTCCGCAGCATGTGCGCCGATGGGCGCCGCTGCGGCATCCTCTTCGTCCTCGTTATCGGCGAGATCCGAAATATCATGCGTTACATGCGAAAGAGGCAGGGAGAACACGGTGTCCTCGGGTTCCACGGGTGCGGAGCCCGCCGGAGCGGCGTGGGCCGGCGCAGCTGTGGCGGCGGCCGGTGCCTCGGTCATAGTTGCGGACTTGTTCTCCTCGTCGATCATCGACGGTTCACCTTCATGACCACGTCGCCAATCTGGACTTCGTCGCCCTCACGCAGCGTCGCGGGCTCCACGAGCTGGCGGCCGTTGACGAGCGTGCCGTTAAGCGAGTTGAGGTCCTCGATGATGAGCGCCGGGCCCTGCAGCGAAAAGCGCGCATGCGAGGCCGAGACGAACGGTTCGTTGATGCAGATGTCCGAAGACGGCGAGCGACCGACGATGACGGGGCCGAGCATGTCTACGTGGATGCCGCGGATACCGCGCGGACCCTTGTCCACATCGATCGTCCAGATAGCCGAGTCGCGGCGCTGTCCACGCACAAGTCCCACGCCGGTCTTCATGACGGCGAACAAGAAGATATAGAGCAGGGCGACCAGGACGATGCGGCCTGCAAAAAGGACGATATCGATGTTCATAAGCGACTATCCCCTAAATTCAAAGGTGCTCAGGCCAAACGTCAGCAGATCGCCGTTGCGCAGCGGGCAGCGCGTAATGCGGCGGTTGTTGACGAGCGTGCCGTTGGTGGAATTGAGGTCCTCGATCGACCAATCCGAGCCCGTAAAGGTGAGCTGGGCGTGGCGGCGCGACACGTTGGGGTCGCGCAGGGCAATGTCGGAAACTGAGCGCTCGCGACCGATGGTCACCTGTGCGGAGGTGATGCTATGGCTCTCGCCGCTCACGACGTCGACGAGCTGGGCGAGCGGGCGCTGCGGGGCGCGAGTGCTCGCCATGTTGGAGGCGATGCCGGCTGCGGCGCCTAGGCCCACGGCGGCACCGGTCGCGGCGGCTCCGCCCATGCCGGCAAGCGCGTCGCGCGAGACGGTCTGAGGCACCGGGATGGGTGCGGCGGCGGGGTCGGGGACGCTAGGCGCGAAGGGGTCTGCCACGGCAAGCGGGTCGGGAGCGGCGGCGCGAGGCGTCGGCTGCTGCTGGGGCATGGCGGCGGGGCGCTGCTGCTGCGGGGCAGCAAACTGCTGCTGGCCGGCGCGCGGGGCGCTGGCGGCACGGCTTGCCGCGGAGTTGTTCTGGCCCAGGCCGTTCTGATAGGCACGCTCTTCCTCGTACAGACGGCCGAGCGTGGGGGCATCGACGTTCTCGGCAAAGACCGAGAACTTGCCGGCGCGCAGCTGCGGGTCGATCATAAAGCGAACGAGGGGCTCGCCGACAAAGACGTAGCGGCGTTTTTCGGCCTGCGCTTTCACAAACTCGCGGACCTCGCGCGAAAGCTCGGGGTAGAACGGGGCGAGCATGGGATCGTCATCGGCGGCGATCAGGATGGTATAGAGTGCCGGCGCGGTGTTGACGCCGTTGATCACTAGAGTCTGATCCTCCATGTCGCGAGCGGCCTGCTTGGCAAGCTTCTTAAAGGAGAACGGGGCACGGGTGGCACCGAAGATGCCGGCCACGTGGTCCTCGAAGATGTTCAGGAAGTTCACGAAAGATCACTCTCCGTATGGGTTCTTTGGTATCCGAGCAAATATAGGCATATCCCAACGATTATAGAGGATAGGATTCCCGCAACCGCCGCCTTGGCGATGACCGCGGCTGCAAGGCTGGCAATTTCCATATGGTGTGCAAGACAGGACGACGCTGTGCAACCGATGCCGGTGACAGCGATGGCGGCGATTGCAGTAAGGTTTGAGCCCTGATCGGCACGCTTGGCATGGGCATTGAGCAGCGCGGATGACGCTGCGGCAGTTGCCGCGACCAGCACAAAGGCAGCCCAAAGGAGCGGGTCTCCCAGCGCTGCGGCAACGTTACCGAGCCCCAGCACGCCTCCGGCTGAAAGCGCGACCGTGGCCAGACGGGCAAAAAGCGCGCCCATGCCCGTTGCCGCGGCGGCGCTTGCCGGGCCGAGCCAAAATGACGCGACGCCGGCGGCGACCCCAGCTGCCAGGAAGGTATTGCCGGTCAGACAGCCAAGCGCGAGTGCGCAGGTGAGCGTGGCGCTCGCGGCAGTCTCGGTGCGACCCCAGGCGATCCACCAACCGGACATGGCGGCGGCAAAGATCACCGCGACGGGCAGCATCGACAGGATGCCCTGCGCCTGCATGGTGGCGTTGGCCATGAGCACCAAAAAGCCCACAGCCGAGATGGCCGAGCCAATCTGGGGGGCCAGGCCAGCCGCCGCTCCGATCGCGATGGCCGCAATGACCAGGCCGGGAAGCGCCGCGACCCCGGCCGTTTGCATCAGCAAAAAGCTAAAGGTGCCGCACGTTAGCGCCGAGATAGCGCGCATGGTGTAGTCGCGCGCATGGCTCCAGCGCGTGCCCGCCCAGCCGAGCGCGGGGTCGACCTCGATGGCATCGTTCTCGTAGTGCGACGGCTCGATATCGTCGAGCTCCTGCTCGTCATCCGAAAGCTCGCCAACCATTTGCTCCAGGCTGCGACGGCCTTCGCGCACGCTGCTCAGACCGGCAAGGAGCTGGTCGCAAAATGCCTCGATGCTGTTGGGGCGGTCTTGCGGCATGGGGGAGAGGGCGCTCATGAGCGCGGCCTCGGCTCCCGGGGGAAAGTGCGGTATCAGCTCGCTGGGATAGGTGGCGCCGCCGATGATGCGGTCGAGCGAGTCGGCGGGCGTGGCCGCCATAAAGGGAGCGCTGCCGCACAGACCCTCGTAGATCACACAGGCGAGGGCAAAGACATCGGCGCGCTCGTCGACCGTGCCGGTCTCGATATCGAGCTGCTCGGGCGGCATGTAGCCGATGGTGCCGCCGCGCGAGCCGCCAAAGCCACCGGCGGACGACAGTCGCGCCATGCCAAAGTCGGTGAGCTTTACATTGCCCGAGTGGTCGATGAGCACGTTGGCGGGCTTAATGTCCAGGTGGAGTACGCCATTACTGTGGGCGAAGGTGAGCGCCTGGCCCAGGGCATCGGCAATGGCCGCGGCCTCGTCAAAGGTAAGGGAGTGGCCGTCTACGCGATGCAAAAACTCGGCAAGCGACATGCCATCGACATACTCCATAACCAGGTAGGCATAGGCTGTGTCGTGCGTAAAGTCGATGACCTGCACGATGTTGGGATGTTGAAGCATGGCGGCAGTGTGCGCCTCGCGCAGGACATCCATGATGTCGCTGGCGGGCATGCCGGCACCGTTGATAAGGGGGATGCGCTTAATGGCGACGCGGCGGCGCAGGTGCGTGTCGCGGCAGATCTCGATGGAGCCAAAACCGCCGGTCGCAAGTGTCTCGAGCGGCTGGTACCGCTTGAGCAGCTCGCGAGAGCTGGTGCCCTCCAAGGGAACGTCCGGCGAGAACCGGGCGGTATGTTGCGAGAAAAGCGGCATGGCCAACCCTCGTGCGTTTAAAGTTCGTTTGCGAGTGGCGGGCGCGGAGCCGAGCCGTTCGCGGTGGCATAGATACTGCTAGTGTAGCACGCTCGGGTGCATGGTGAAGGTAGCGGGGTGAGGTGGCCTATCTGGCTTGGCCCTCGTCTCGACCCATCCGGAAAGCGCGTCCCAGTTTTCGTCCAAATTGCGGGATGCGTTTTCCGAATGGGGTAGGCTGCGGAAACTGCATCCCAGAATATTGGCCTAGAACGGGATGCAGTTTCCGGATCGATACTCAAAAGGAAAGCGCATCCCGCTTTGATGCGGGGACTGCGGACAAAAGCTGGACCGTGATCTGGCTCGGATTGGAGTTCGCCTGAATCGTTGATGCTGGCTGGTGCAGGCGCGGAGATAAATGAGCAGCCCGAGCGATATAATGACACGCTATGGAGGCCATATGCTCTTTTCCCGCCGTTCTGCTACATCTGCCTGTGCCGTTGCGCTTATCGTAATGGCGGTCACCCCTTATCACCGGTTTTCATCTTCAATCGGCCTGGCATCAGGTGCGATGACCTGCCTCGTTATCCTTGGTGCATGCCTCGCGGCGTTTGGTCATGGTGTTGCGCTCCGCAAGGGGAGAGAAATAAGACGGCCGAAGCATCTCGGTGCTATCGGTGTTTTCCTTGGTGTTATTGCTACGGTTCCCGAATGGGCCGACTTGGCCTTCTATGCTCGCGGAGATTCTATTCCATTCGTGTTTGCGCCTATCTGGCTGTTGCGCGGCGTTTCATGCGCCTCGTGCTTCACTGGGTCGTTGCTCCTCTCATATGTAATTTGGAATACGGCGGGCTCTCCTTTGATACGGGGGGCGGCGCGGGACGGCGAAAGGGGGACCCGCCGACCGCAGAGCGCACTTTTTGCAGAAACAGTAGTTGTCCTGTCTTGCCTGCTGTTTTGCTGTCGAGTTTCATGGAGAGTCGTTCCCGAGCCATGGGGGATGTCCCCTGTAACGGCCGCATCAATTGGCCTTATGCTTTTAATTCCTCTGGTCTATCTCATGTTGGCTGTGGCCCCGCTGCTTTGCTGTCCCCGCGCCTTTGGTCGGGGGCAGGGCGACGTGTTTGCCCGTTCTGTGCTCGTAGCAGTTCCTATTGGCCTTGTTCCGGCTGTCGAGGTGGCATACTTTGCAAGCGATGCCACGGTCATTGCATCACTGTCGACGGGGTCCGCTATTGCTGTTGCCGCCTTCGTATACACATTGCTAAGGGAGAAACGGGACAACAATTCGGATACCCCTCGCACGTCCGACCCATTCGATGCGGGGGTGTTTTCCCCTGCCCTGTCGCCTCGAGAAGAACAGTTTGTCCGACTGCTGCTCAAAGGAAAAACGCCGGCGGAAATTGCCAAGGAGACGGATACGAAGCCATCGACGGTGCGAACAACGCTTCACCGAGCATACGGGAAGGCGTCGGTTGCGGGCGCACGCGAGCTCGTGGCGTTGTTTTTGGACGAGGGTGATGCTGTAGGGCCCGAGCTGTCGCGGCGGCATACTGACGATATGTTGGCATCAGCTCGGACGCGCCGGCTGTTTCGATACCTGCTCACATTATTTTTTATCCTCCTTGCAGCGGGCCCCTTGGTAATGGCGGATAGTGATTGGGGATCCGGTGTTACGCATGCAATCGCCTTTTCTCTTGCAAGCTATACATTGGGTCTCGGGCTGCTTCTGTCGCTGTGCAGCGCGGGTAGAAAACCGAAGCGCGGGGACGATCTGGATGGAGCGGATGGGGCGATCGGGCTCGGAAGCCCGTGCGTATGGGCGATACTGTCTGCTGTGGAGTGGTCTTTTGTTTATATCGCGGCATGGAGGTGCATACGCGATCCGTTGATGGCTGCGCCGGTCCTGTTTTGCGGCATAGCGTCTATGGCTTCGCTCGCTGTTAAGCTGCGCCCGTTTAAGGTTCATGACCATACTCGGGCCATCACGCTGTTGGTATCGATAGGTGTGACCGCTTTAATCTATGCAACTACTAGGGGTCGAATCCATGGACTTGCGGTACTGACGGGGATGCTGCTCACGTATATAGTGCTGCGAAGCTGTCCGCAGCGCAAAATGCTCGGGGTATGGATGCTCTGCTTTGGGGCGACGGCTCCTGCTTGGGTTGTCTTGCTCAACATGGTGCAGGATCTGATGGTTTTCGAGCCGTTGTTCCTCGCGTCGTTGTTGGGGCAAAGCATGGCTCTCAATGTCGTCGTGGCAACGGTGATCGTCTGCTGGTCTGTGCCCATATTCGTCACGCACATCGCGCTCGCCCGCTCGGTTGAGGACGAGAAAGCCGTCTTGGAGTACCGCGCGAACGGGTCCACCGAAACGGCCCGCGTGCGCCAGCTGGCCCTGCTTACGTCGCGCTCCCTTTCCGATGTTCAGTCGCAAATCTTGCTGATGACGGCAGAGGGCGCAACGACAAAGGCTATTGCGGAGGATGTCGGTTACGCGGCATCTACGGTGCAAGCACTGCGGTCTGCTTCTTACCGCCAGTTGAGGATCAAGAATAAAGCGGAGCTTATTTCATTGTTATCGCAGGTAGATAACGTGTAAACGCCTGAGCGATCAACTCAATAGCGGGTGTTTACAGACATCTTTCTCTATTCATGCAAAGGTTGCCGTGCGTCGACGCATTGTTAACCGCTTTTGATTGGAGAAAGCCATGAGGCGCTGTCGCTCGGCTCCATCCCATCGATGGGAGGATGATGACATTTGAATAGAAATCTAATACGGCACGAGCTGTCCAAGATATTTGGCAATCCTATATTTGCGTTGACCCTTATGGTTGCAACTGCCATTTCGATGGCAGCTGCCATTGAGGCATGGTGGACGCTCGAGACTGAGCGCAAGCAGCTGTTATCTTTTGGCTACGGCATTGGTCTGCAGTCTCAGACATACCTCGGCCAAACGCGTGAAAGTAGCTTTGGTAACTGGATCGTTGTGAGCGCGAACGCGCCGTTGTTAGCGTCGTTGTTTTTCTATGCGCTGCCGTTGCTTGCCATGCTGGCCGGGTCGTGGTCATGCCTGTCCGAGCGTTTGAGCGGTTACGAGGCGCAGATCCGCACACGTGTTTCTAGAAATGCATACGTGAACGTGAAGATGCTGTCTGCTTTTCTCTCTGCGTTTGCGGTCACGGCTATTCCGCTACTCGTGAACTTCCTGATTGTCTCAATGCTGTTTCCCGCGTATCTCCCCCGGGTCGATGAATCGACTTACGTCGGGCTCTATCTGCATAGCTATTTTTCTGGTCTGTTTTATTCCCGGCCTCTGTTATATGTGCTGGTTTATACACTGTTCGATGCGGTGACGCTGGGGGCTCTATCCATGGCCGTGACTGGTCTGTCGGTTGTGTTTCGCAGCAGAATCAAGGCGATGGTCGTTCCATATCTGATTATGGTTGCATGGCACTTTGTTAACGATTGGATTTTTAGCGTCCTTTCATGCGTCGGCTTTAACTGCAACATTCTTAACAGCATCAGGTCGGAATCACTAAATAACTGGCCCGACATTCGAGCAGGGTTTGCAGAAATCATTTTGCTGTTCGTCTTTTCTTTGATTTCCGCGAGATTCTTAAAAAGACGCGAGGTGGTCTGATGCTGTTTAGGCTGGTCGCCGCGGACCTGAGGACCGTTTTGAAGAAGAACATCCTTACTTTTATTGCGATTGCGGCAGTGACCGTTGCGAACTTGGTGTACGCCTACGGCTTGTCTTCTGTGTATGGGGTTCGGACGAATGCCTTGGGGTTTGCTGATAATCTCGCGCTCGTGTTTGCCGGATCCGCTCCGTTTGAGCCTAGGCCCGGGCTCATGTTTGTGCCTCCGTTAGGATGGCTATTTGTCATTCTGCTTATTCTCTATACAACACTCGATTATCCGACCGAATCGTTGCACGGGTTTGGTTTGCAAGCGCTTGTTCGATGCCGGTCAAGAGCCCTTTGGTGGGTCTCGCGTTTTATCTTGGTGGCGGCGGTAACGGCATTTTCGCTGCTCGTGGTGGTTTGCTCTGTTGTGATTTGGAGCTTGATGGTGAGCGCCTCGTTCAGCGCGGTCGTCCATGGCGAGTCGCTTCAGCTGGCTAATTTGGCGCCGTGGTTTCTCAAAGCTGGCGAGGCGGATGCGCTGCCGTTTTTCACAGGTCTCTTTTTTGCTTTCGAGGCGCTTGCGTTTGCGCAGGCAGTGATTGGCTTTGTACTTGGGCCGTCGGTCTCGTTTGTGGTTTTAATGAGCTACCTGATCTGTTCGGCATTTGCGCGGCATTGGGTGCTGTTAGGCAACGCCCTAATGCTGTTGCGCTGGGGCGGAATTGTCAAAGAGGGAATCGCGACGGGCTCGAGCGTCTTGTTTTCAATTGTGATTATGTCGTTATGCCTATCGTTGGGCGGACTGTGGTTTCGAAGGGCCGACCTTATAGAAAAGGGGGACAAGATATGAGCGTGATCGTTAGGGACGTATCGAAGCGCATGGGCAAAAACGATGTTCTGCGCAACGTGTCCATCGAGGTTGACCCTGGGACTGTGGTTGGGCTTCAGGGGATAAACGGTTCGGGTAAGACCATGCTTATGCGAGCGGTCTGCGGATTGATCAAGCCTACCGAAGGCGAAATCTCTATCGATGGCCAAAGGCTTGGGGTGGACATCTCGTTCCCGCCGAGTCTGGGGATGTTGATCGAGGCGCCTTCCTTTTTGGGATATCTGTCTGGCTACGATAATTTGGAGCTCATCGCTCAGATCAAGGGCGTTGCCACCCCCGAGGACATTCGCTCTGCCCTGCGGCTCGTGGGGCTCGATGCAGACGAAAAAAAGAAGTTCCGAGCATACTCGCTTGGGATGAAGCAACGTCTGGGGATAGCTGCGGCAATTATGGAAAAGCCGAAGCTACTTGTTCTCGATGAGCCAACAAATGCCCTCGACGAAGCGGGCGTGGAAATGCTCAAGCGCGTTGTGGCGATGGCGGCATCAACGGGTCGCGAGGTTATTCTGTCCAGCCATGACGGAGAGGTGCTCGAGGAGCTGGCCGATCGGGTTTACTGCATGCGCGACGGTGCCGTTGTGAAAGTTCGGGAAAGGTCGTGAGCGCGATGAAGAAGACCCTGTGGACAAGAAGGGCGGTGCTTGCTCTTTTCGGCTGTGCTGCTACCGGCCTTGCGGGCATGAGGGTGAGCGTCGTTAACGGGAACCGGACGGTCATTCCTGAGAAATATTATGCGGAGGGCGAATGGCTCTCGATGGATGGGGCGTTTCTGGGGTCGAAGGATGTGGCGACTGACGGGTATTCGTTTTGCATAGACGGGGCAGAGCTGCTCACGCCGCGCGAGTATCTCAAGCGTGCGCATGATGATTATTCAAAATATGGCATCGTGGATACGAAAACGAAATTGAAGGACGCCGACATCACGTGTGTTATCGCCGTAAAGATGCGTGTCAGGAATAAGGACAATGTCGAAGGCGGAATCAAAACGTATGTTTGGCATTTGGTGCCGGAGTCTGCGCCAAACTATGACTTTGTGGTCAATACCGATCTGATAACGCAGGCAATGCCGGCTCTGGGCGGCTCTGCTGCGTTTGCTGTACAGGTTGGGGCGGAGAACGAGTTGCTCGTCCCGTTCATGATGCAAAACACCAACGACTATTTCGAAGGTTACGAGACCGTCCGTTTTGAGAAGGCTTTTCCTGGGACTTATACGATGAAGATGACCGATCTGCCAGAGAGAAGGCTCTTAAGGTTTGAAGTGAAGCAACTCGAGAGCTAGGCAAAATGGGTCCATCGGTGGCACTCGCGCTCGATCCCAGGCGCCCTGGCCCGGAATGACGCGGGGCGAGGCGTCTTCGGTGTCGGCTGGCCTACCGCTTCTTCTTGTTCTTCTGCTTGCGCTGCTTGCCCTTGGTCTCCTGGGGCTTGTCGCCCTGCTTGGCTTCGGCAGCGGCCTTTTCTGCCTTCATCTTCTTGCGTTTGGTCTCGATGCGGAGTTTTTTGTTGATGCGCGCCTTGAGGAAGGGACCAAACTGCTCGGCATCGCCGCGGACGAAGGTGTCCTTAGGGATCGTCACGCCCTGGTCGGCGAACATGGCCACAAAGATGCGCTCGCCGTCGAGCACGTGGTCGAGCTTCTCAAACGGGAAGAACTGCGACTTGCCGCTCTTGCCCCAAACCATCAGGCCGTCCTCGTTGGCGGCGACGCGGCGATAGCGGCCACCCATGGACTCGTCGGCCTCGACGGCGTCGATAAAGTCGCGGGCGAGGGTGTGGTGCAGGTTTTTGCTCCACCAGGCCAAAAAGGCGCCGAATACGATCAGGACGACGCCAAACTTGATCCAGCTGCCGCCGGCCACCAGCATGCCGATGCCGATGAACGCGGCAATCGCGGCGGCGACATACAGCGAGCCGCGACGCCTGGGCGAGGCGACCAGGCGGGCGAAGTCGGTGACCAAGTCGTTTTCGTACTGGTACTCGTTGAGGTACAGGATGCCGTCGTCGGCTGCGGCCTGCTCCTCGAGCGCGACCTCGACCTGGTCGGCTGCATCGGAGGGAACGAGGTTGCTCTCTGCGTCTGCCATACTCTTTGGACTCCTATCGCGGCGGGCTCGCCGTACGGGTTATTATGAATGCAGTATGCCGTGCGACCGCATGGCCGTCGCGGCAACAAGACTCAGTATACCCGGGGGAGCACCCATGGAATCGTTGTACCGAAAGTATCGCCCGCTCACCTTCGACTCCGTGGTGGGCCAGCAGCATATCGTCTCGACGCTCGAGCACGCCATCACCGAGGGACGCCTGTCCCACGCCTACCTGTTCTGCGGACCGCGCGGCACGGGCAAGACCACCATGGCGCGCATTCTGGCCAAGGCGCTGCTGTGCCGCAATGCCGAGGCGGCGCGCGCCGAGGGTGCAAGCGGCTGCATGCCCGACGGTACTTGCGAGGAGTGCGAGCTCATCGCCGAGGGCAACCACCCCGATGTCTACGAGCTCGATGCCGCAAGCCGCACGGGCGTGGACAACGTGCGCGAGGAGATCATCAACTCCGTCAACTTTGCCCCGGTGCGCGGCAAGTACAAGATCTATATCATCGACGAGGTTCACATGCTCACGACGGCGGCGTTCAACGCGCTGCTCAAGACGCTCGAGGAGCCGCCGGCACACGTGATCTTTGTGCTGTGCACCACCGACCCGCAAAAGATTCTGGAGACCATCCTCTCACGCTGCCAGCGTTTCGATTTCCATCGCATCGGCAACGAGGATATCGAACATCGCCTGTCCTACGTGTGCGAGCAGGAGGGCTTCGATTACGACGACGAGGCGCTGGCTATCGTGGCGCGCCATGCCAAGGGCGGCATGCGCGACGCGCTTTCCACGCTGGAGCAGCTGAGCGTCTTTGGCAACGGTTCTGTGCATGCGGACGACGCCCGCTCGCTTTTAGGCGAGGTTTCGGACCAGATTCTGGGCGAGTTTGCCCGCGCCATCGCCGAGCGTGATGTCGCCGAGCTCTATGGACTGATCCGTGCGCAGGTCGAGGAAGGAAACGACCTGCTGGAGCTGACGCGCGACCTGGTGGCGCACGTGCGCGACGTGTATGTTGCCTGCGTTGCCGGTGCCCGTGCCGAGCTGTTTGAGGGCGGCTCCGAGCAGGCCGAGGCGCTTGCTGCCGAGGCTGCTGTCTTTGGCGAGCATCCGGCCGACCGTCTGGCCCGTGTGCTGACAGTGCTCGACGATGCCGCACTGGAGATGAGGGGCGCGAGCGACGTGCGCCTGGTGCTCGAGATTGCCTGCACGCGTCTGGCACGTCCCGAGGCTGATTTAACGATTGAGGCATTGGCCGAGCGCGTGGCACGTCTGGAGGCCATGGTTGCCAACGGCGCCGTGCCGGCGAGCGTGGCTGCTGCTCAGGTTGCCGCGCCTGCTGCATCCGCACCCGCTGTCCAGCAGCCGACGCTGATCTCGGGTGCCCGAGCTGCTACTCCTGTGGCGACCGCCGCCCCCGCTGCTACGCCCGCGCGCCAGGGCGGTATGCCTTGGGACCGTGGTGCTGCCGCTCCGGCGGCTCAGCCTGCGCCCCGTTCTGCGTCCGTGTCAGCTTCCAAGCCTGCACCGCCTGCACCTCAGCTTGCGCCGGCTCCGACGCCTCGGCCCGTTGCGGCCCCCGCGCCTGCCACCGCTCCGGCACCTAAGCCCCAGTCCAACAATGCCGCCCAGGTTGCCGCCGCCGGTGCTGCCGAGACGCCCGCGGTCGAGGATGCCGGCGAGCTCCAGCGCAAATGGGCCGAGGTCGTCGAGCGCGTCAAGGCTCGTCAGGCCTCCTACGCAGGGCTTTTGCTCAACGCTCGCGCCACGGCCGACGACGGCTCCAAGCTCACGGTCTCGTTCCCCGCGGGTTCGACTTTTGCCATTAAGATGCTCGGTCGCGCCGATACGCAGTCGGTGGTCCTGCCGACAGTCAGTGCGGTCTTCGGTCGTCGCACCGTCGACTATGTTCTGGATGGAGGTGGCACGCCGGCTCCTCAGCATGAGGAGCATTCTCCATCTGCACGGGCTGCGGCATCTGCGGACCCGCAACCCGTGTCCTCGGCGGCCCCTGCATCCTCGAGCGCCAACGCGACGCAGCCAAAAGCGGCACCGGTAGCGGCACCGACCCCATCTGCGCCTGAACCCGCTGCGCCCAAACCGGCTGCTCCGATCCCCGCGCCCAAGCCCGCTGCCGCGCCTGCGCCTAAGTCATCCGACCTGGCTAAGGCTCCCTGGCTGCGCTCCGACAACCCTGCCGGCGCTCCTGCCACGGGCAAGCTCCCGACCGGGCCCGCGCCCCGCGCGCCCGAGCGCGCGTCCGCTTCCAAGGCTCAGCCCGCCGCGCCGTCTGCGCCGTGGGAATCCGAGCAGGTGCCCTATGACGACGCCATGGTTGGCGGCTTCGCCGGCGATGCGAGCGGGGACGATCTTCCTCCGTTCGACGTGCCGGCAGCGGCGCCTGCGCCCAGCCCTGTCGCTTCAGCCGCGGTTCCCGCAGCTGCGACGTCCGCTCCCGCAAGCGACGACGCCCCCACTGCCCCTTGGGAGTCCAACCCCGGTGCCGGTAGCCCCTTCGGCCACCAGGGCGCAGCCCCGAGCATCCCGCAGACCGAGGATGAGGCCAAGGCCCTCATCCGCAGCGTCTTCGGCCAGGCCACCATCTTCAAGCCGGTGGAGTAACCGTGCGGGCGGGTATACTGCTCAAGAAGAGATCTCTTTGTCCGGGCGCATCTGTATTTCGGACATGTGCAACGTGGTGCCGCGTATATCGCATTCGAGCAGACAGGTGCGTGACGGTCGGCCTAGGATGCTGAGGTCGATACGATATGTCGCATGGCTGTCCGTGTATTCGACTTGCTCGGCGTTGACGGTTGCTCCGATTGTAAATAAAGAGCCCAGTTCGGCATCGACAATCTTGGAGTCCTTTATCTTGACCTTGAACTCTTGGTAGAGGGACGGGCTGTTGTAGTAAACGGTTCGGGTTCCGTCGGTACACTCATCGGTCGTCTCCCATTTGACGACGGGCTGGTCCGAGCTGGCTATCAGCAGTTCTGCTCCAAAGGCTATGGCATGGGTGATGACAACCAGCAATGCCCAGCCGACAAAGAGATAGAGAACCACATATGCAACGGGGTGTTTTGAGCGGATGTTTTGGAGCACGTCGGGGGCATTCATGGGGCACCTCCAAATTGATATCTATGACAATCAAATTATACCCGCCGTCATGAGCGCCGCTTCGAGTAGTGGCTCGGCATTTAGCCATTTAGTGGTACGCATTAAATGTCGGATTCCGGTTCTACAAGATTTAGCTTTCAATATTATGCAGATGCGAATTATTCAACCTTGCATAATCTTTGGGCGCGGCTTGCACTCCAGGACATGTATATCGACTGAGGTGGCACAACCGCCCCGCTCGCTGGCCTCGCGCCGTGGTACGATTTTTGAGTTTGAAAGTCCCGCCGCGCTCCGGCTGCCCTTGCAGCTCGGCGTGCGGCCGCACGTAAAGGAGCCATCATGGCCGGTATGAACATGCAGCAGATGATGAAGCAGGCTCGCAAGATGCAGGAGCAGCTTGCCGCCGCGCAGGAGAACCTCAAGTCCCAGACCGTCGACGCCTCTGCCGGCGGCGGCATGGTCAAGGTGACTGTCAACGGCGAGATGGAGCTCGTCAACCTTACCATCGACCCCGATGCGCTCGATCCCGAGGACGTCGATATGCTGCAGGACATGATCATGGCTGCCGTCAACGAGGCCGTCCGCGGCGTCAACGAGCTCGCCAACAAGCAGATGGGCGCCATCACCGGCGGCCTCAACATCCCGGGCATGCCGTTCTAAGACACGCATATATATGAGTGCGAATCACAGTCTGCAAAAACTGCTCGATGAGCTGGGCCGTCTGCCGGGCATTGGTCCCAAGTCGGCCCAGCGCATCGCCTATTACCTGCTCGAGGCCGATGCCGAGGAGGCCCGCCGCCTGGCCGAGGCCATCCTGGAGGTCAAGCAGGAGGTCCACTTTTGCAGCCGTTGCTTTAACTACGCCACGGCCGACGAGTGCTCCATCTGCCAGGACCCGATGCGCGACACCACCCGCATTTGCGTGGTGGGCGAGCCGCGCGATGTCCAGGCGATCGAGCGTACGGGCAGCTACCATGGCCTGTACCATGTGCTGGGCGGTGTGATCAGCCCCATGGACAAGATTGGTCCCGAGCAGTTGCACATCCGCGAGCTGCTGGCGCGTCTGGGCCACGAGGATATCCATGAGGTCATCATCGCCACCAACCCCAACATCGAGGGCGAGACCACGGCGAGCTATCTTGCTCGCACCATCAAGCCGCTGGGCGTCGAGGTGTCGCGCCTGGCGAGCGGCCTGCCCGTGGGCGGCGACCTGGAGTATGCCGACGAGCTTACGCTTGGCCGCGCCATCGAGGCCCGCCGCGCGATTTAGGTGGCGAGCCTGCTCCTGCCGTATGTTTTCCTCGCGACGCACGGGGTAGTCATAATTTCCCCGTGCGACTGTGAGTTTGTTGTGCAACAAAGATGCTTCGTATCCGCTTATCGCATGGATGCTTCCGCTCGCATCCTTAATTTGCCCATTCGTTGCGCAACCTTTTGGGTTCGCTGATACACTCAAATATGGATTTGAATGAATGCGCCGCTTCTGAGCGGCGTGTTTTTCTTGGAGGAGAACGCATGCGGCCCGGTGGCACTCAGACAAAGCGCGGCGCCGCGGTGCGCATGCGACGCCGACTGGGCTTGGCGCCGCGGGCGTACGCACTGCTGTCTTGCTCGCTGGTGCTGGTCATGGCTGGCGTTACTGCCTATGGCATGACCGTGCCGTCCATGATGCAGGCGCATGCCGCACGCGAACCGCGCGTGGGGCATGAGGTCAAAAGTGATCTGGGTACCACGACTGGATATGCTTGGGCAAGTGTGGTCGCGCATATTGTGTTTGGCACCGACGATGCGGACGGCGCCGAGGCCCCGGACAACGAAGTCACGCTTGCCAATGGCAAAACCATCGTGCTCACCAACACCAAGATCATCGATCGGTTGTCCAACAATAGCGTGGCGGCAACGGTGAATAAGGTCGAGCAGCAGAAGGAACAGGACGCCCAGCAGTCCGGAAAGCCCGGTAGCTCGGATACTTCTGGCTCCGGCTCGGATTCATCGAGTTCGGGCGGCAGCTCTGGGTCGGGTTCCTCTACCGGAGGGTCTGGAAATGGCGGCTCGACGGGCGGCAACACTGACAACGATGCAAACTCCGGTGGCCTTTCCGCTGCTGAGGAAGAGAGCATTCACAGTTGGCTTGTGACCAAGTACAACATGCTCGACGGCTACGTTTCTCGTGCCAATGACGTGGTCTCGACCTATAACTCTACGGGAGATCCCAGGCCGTGCGACAGCCTGGTCGGGGAGATGTTTGTCATTCGAGCCGAGTTCGGTCGTCAGACATTCTCGCCCCGGTCAAAGTGGTATCAGCAGTATGCCAATCTGTGGGGCTGTTACACCAACCTATGCCAATGGGTCGGCCATTACGGCGATGATGACGTCGCGCTCGGTAACTTCAACAATAACGTGGCGGCGCTTGCCCTATGATGACCGATCTTGCATCCACCACACTACAATCGCTCGGTCGCGATCCCATGGTCGGCCTGCGCCTGGCGCGTGTCGACGGGTTTGAGCCGGCCATTGCGCTCGGTCAGGACGAACTGCCTGCCTATCTGCGTCGTTTTACGATGCTGTTTGCCGACGATGCCACCATGCGCCGTGGCGGTATCGGCCGCGTGACGCGTGCCGTCAACGCCCAAGGCGAGGCCGTGGCGCTCAAGCAGCTCATCTTGCCGGCGCGCGATGAGTTCGACGACGATGCCGCTCACGAGGCGCTGGTCGCCAAGTTCAAGGCGGCGTTTCGCGAGGAATACGAATGCCATCGCGCCCTTTCGGGCCTTAAGGGCTTTCCCCGCCTCTATGGCTGGGGCGAGGTCGACGGTGTGCCTGCAATTGTTATGGAATGGGTCGAGGGCGAGACGCTTGCCCGCTTGCGTTCGCGACTCGCCGTGGACGATGCCGGACGCCTGTCGCCGCTCGTGGCGGCGCGTCTGGGTCGCGACCTGTTCGATCTGCTCTGCCGTATGAGCCTGGTGGGTGAGGGCTTTGTCCATCGCGATATCTCGCCCGCTAATATTATGGTGCGTACGGCGCGTCTACCGCTTGACCGGCAGCTTGCCGAGGGCACCTTTGACCTGTGCCTGATCGACTTTGGCTCGTCGCTGGCGCTCGAGCCTGCGTCGGCCGTGGCCGGTACCGGAGGCAAGGCGTCGTTTACGGAGCGTTATGCCACGCTGCGTCGCGCGACGGTTGCCTATGCCCCGCCCGAGATGCTTACCGACGATATTCCCGACCTGCGCGCTTTGCGTATGTCGCCGGCGATCGACGTCTATGCCGCGGCAAGCACGGTTTACGAGCTCATTGCCGGCGTCGCGCCATACGAAGCCGCGCCGAGCACTTCGGGCACCTCGGGTTCGCGCAAAAGGACGTGCGACATCGCGAGCCCCTACCGTCTCAAGATGGACACGCGGCCCGACTATCCCATTGGTGCCCATGCGCCCGGTTGTGATTTGACTCAGCTGCTTCGTCGTGAGCCCGATGTGGCGCTCGCCGCGGCCGAGCAGGCCCAGCAGCTAGGGCTTGAGCCGGATTCCGAAGAGCTACGCGATGCGCTGGCGTTTGTCGATGCCCAGCTGTTCGACGTGGTGATGGCCTGTCTGTCCAGTCATCAAAAAGATCGTCCCGAGCCGGCGGCGGTCGAGGCGGCGCTCTCGGCGTTTTGTGACCACTATGCGCAAAATGTCGGTCGTTCGCTTCGCGGCGAGCCGCTCACGCCGTGCCCCATGGATGCGTCTGGCCGCGCGGTTCGTCGCGCGCTGATGGTCGGCGCGACGGTCGTCTGTGGCGTGGTTTGGGCTGTGGTCGTGGTTTCGGCCGCGCTGCTGGCGTCGGGCGCCCGCGTGACGGCGACTTTGGGATCGCTCGTGTGGTCTGGGTCGCTACCGAGTATTATTGCCGCACTGGCGTTGGCGCTGCCAGGCATAGCCGGCGTTACCGCGGGGGCACTTGCGCGCAATCGGCGCTCGGGGTTCCTGCAGGGTGTGCTTGCGCTTTCTGCCTGCGAGGTTCCGGTGCTGGTTGTGGCTGCATGTAGCGTATTTTCCCAACGCGCCGTGATGGGCGGCCTTGTTGCCGCTCTGGTTGCAACCTATACGCTTACGTGGTTTTTGCTTGCGATGGGCTTTGCCTTTGAACTTCCCGTTTCGGCACCACGACGCACAAAAGCCCAGATGGCGACTCCGCTTGCCGGTGGAGCCGCAGCTGCCCGTACTTTTGGCGGACCTGTCGAAGTATCGTCCGATTCTATTTCTACGACCAAGGAGGCCTAGGTCATGGCATCTCAAGTTGAGCTCACCCCATGCGGGGCCATGTTTGACATCTTTAAGCGCGCGGCGCATCTGAGCCATATCGAGCTGTGCGGCTTGGTGCTTTCGTCCCGTCCGCTCGCCGACGGCCGCAGCCCGCAGAGCCGAGCCGCCGATCGCTCTTGGGTTTCCCGCTTTATCGTTCGCGCGCCGGTCGGCACGCTTCAGCAGCGCTACTTTGCCGAATACGGTACCTCGGCTGCGCGTATTATGTCGCAACTGGCCCTGCGCCAGCGCAATCCCATGGACTCCACGGCTGTGATCAATATGGTGTGCGGTCCTGCAGGTGAACCGATGGTACGCGCGCTCGAAGAGTGCCACCAGGACACGAATCTCTATCGCAACGCGCTCGATCGCCTGTCCCAGGCGGCGGAACTCATGCCCGCCGAGCGCGCCGAGGCCGTGCTGGTGCTGTTTGTCGCCGTCGGTTGTTCGGCGGATGTGCGGTCCTCGGTGAACTATGCCATCGACTACGCACACGCGACCTGTGGCGGAGGCACATCCACGCCGCGTTCGCTTGGCATGTCGCTGACTGCGGGCGAACGCGAACCCGCCCCGGCGCACCCCTTGGGCTTGCTGCGCGTGCAAAACAGTTTTGTCGTGAGCGCCCCGCGCTGGATTCAGCCAAGTGAGCAGGGTGTTGAGATTGGCGCGCTGGCCACTGGTGAGGGCGATATTACCGACGTCGGCGACGATGTCTCGGCCCGCCATGCCCATATCTGGTGCGATGCTCAAAATATCTGGCACGTCGAGGACTTGTCGTCCACCAACGGAACCGTGGTGGTAAACGGGGCCACGCGCGTCTGCATTCAGGTCGAGCCCGGCCGTTCCGCCCAACTCAATCCCGGCGACGAGCTCAAGCTCGGCGAATCCACTACCTACGCCATCCTCTTCGGTGCTCTCTAGCCGGCAGATAGGGACGTTCCTTTTCTCTGCCGGCTGGGGACACTCCTTGGCGCGCCAGAGCCGGTCGCCCGGGGATGGAGGGGCCATTTTGGCCCTTGGCGGTCACCCGAGGTAAACCTTTACCGCCCGCCTATATTTGCCGAAATTACACTTGACGGCGGGGTACAATAAACCCGCATGCGGATTTCCGTTGCGGGCGCTTCCCATCGCCGGGGCGTGCCCGGGAGCATCCGGCATGCGGCCTTTGCGGCGCTCGGTCATGTGCAAGACGGGCGGTCGGGTCTGTGGGGCGCATCAGCTGTCCCTCGCCTCGGCATGTCTTCTCTCCACGCCACGTACCTGCTGCTGAGCCTGCCTGCCAGATGATTGGAAGCAACAGCGTAAATCCCATCACGCCAACATCCCGGCGATCGCCGGGGCCTGTATACCTATATGAGAGGAGAGGGGTATATGGCGCGTAAGTTTAAGTCTATGGACGGCAACGAGGCGGCCGCATATGTTTCGTATGCGTACACCGAGGTAGCGGGAATCTATCCCATTACGCCGTCCAGCCCGATGGCCGACCATGTCGACCAGTGGGCGGCCCAGGGTCGCAAGAACATCTTCGGCACCCCGGTCAAGGTCGTCGAGATGGAGTCCGAGGCAGGTGCAGCCGGTACCGTTCACGGTTCGCTGGGCGCCGGTGCTCTGACCACCACCTACACGGCTTCTCAGGGTCTGCTCCTGATGATTCCGAACATGTACAAGATCGCGGGCGAGCAGCTCCCGGGCGTCTTCCACGTCTCCGCGCGTTGCGTCGCTTCCCACGCCCTGAACATTTTTGGCGATCACTCCGACGTCATGGCCTGTCGTCAGACCGGCTTCGCCATGCTCGCCGAGGGCAACGTCCAGGAGGTCATGGACCTCTCGCCGGTGGCTCACCTTGCCGCCATCGAGGGTAAGACCCCGTTCCTTAACTTCTTCGACGGCTTCCGCACCAGCCACGAGATCCAGAAGGTCGCCATGTGGGACTACAAGGATCTGGCCGAGATGTGCGACATGGACGCCGTCCAGGCTTTCCGCGACCACGCGCTCAACCCTGAGCACCCGCACACCCGCGGCAGCCACGAGAACGGCGATATCTTCTTCCAGAACCGTGAGGCCTGCAACAAGGTCTACGACGAGCTTCCCGCCGTCGTCGAGGGCTACATGAAGAAGATCAACGAGAAGCTCGGCACCGATTACGGCCTGTTCAACTACTACGGCGCTCCCGATGCTGATCGCGTCGTCGTGTGCATGGGCTCCTTCTGCGACGTGCTCGAGGAAGTCATTGACTACCTCAACGCTCACGGCGAGAAGGTCGGCCTGGTCAAGGTTCGTCTGTTCCGTCCGTTCTCCATCAAGCACTTCGTCGACGTTCTCCCCGAGACCGTCCAGAAGATCGCCGTCATGGACCGTACCAAGGAGCCGGGTTCCATCGGCGAGCCGCTCTACCAGGACGTCGTCTCCGCTCTCTACGAGGCCGGCAAGACGGGCATCAAGGTCGTCGGCGGCCGTTATGGCCTGGGCAGCAAGGACACGCCCCCCGCGTCCGCGTTCGCTGTCTTCGAGGAGCTCAAGAAGGACGAGCCCAAGCGCGAGTTCACCATCGGCATTGTCGATGACGTGACCAACCTGAGCCTGCCCGAGGCCGAGGATGCGCCCAACACCGCAGCCCCCGGCACCATCGAGTGCAAGTTCTGGGGTCTGGGTGGCGACGGTACCGTCGGCGCCAACAAGAACTCGATCAAGATCATCGGCGACCACACCGACAAGTACGTCCAGGCCTACTTCCAGTACGACTCCAAGAAGACCGGCGGCGTCACCGTCTCGCACCTGCGCTTTGGTGATTCTCCGATCCGTTCGCCGTACTACGTGACCAAGGCCGACTTTGTCGCTTGCCACAACCCAAGCTACATCGTTAAGGGCTTCAAGATGGTCCGCGACGTCAAGCCGGGCGGCACCTTCCTGGTCAACTGCCAGTGGAGCGACGAGGAGTTCGCCGAGCACATGCCCGCCGTGGCCAAGCGCTACATCGCGAACAACAACGTCAACGTCTACCTGATCGACGCTATCGACCTGGCCGCTAAGGTCGGCATGGGCAAGCGCACCAACACGGTGCTCCAGTCCGCCTTCTTCGCGCTGGCCAAGGTCCTGCCCGCCGAGGACGCCCTGCAGTACATGAAGGACGCGGCTACCAAGTCCTACATGAAGAAGGGCCAGGCTATCGTCGACGCCAACCACAAGGCCATCGATGCCGGCGCTACCGCCTTCCGTAAGTTCGAGGTTCCGGCCGACTGGGCTACCGCCGAGGACGCCGCTCCCGTCGAGCTCTCCGAGGAGACCAAGTCCGCTATCGCCCAGCAGGTCAAGAACCTGCTCGAGCCCATCGATCGCATGGACGGCGACAGCCTGCCTGTTTCCGCCTTCGTCGATTGCGCCGACGGCCAGTTTGAGCTGGGCGCCTCCGCATACGAGAAGCGCGGCGTCGCCGTGGTCGTTCCCCACTGGGACGAGACCAAGTGCATCCAGTGCAACCAGTGCGCCTACGTGTGCCCGCATGCCACCATCCGTCCGTTCGCGATGACCGAGGACGAGGCTGCCGCCGCGCCCGAGGCTACCCGCACGCTCGACGCCATGGGCCCCAAGGCCAAGGGTATGAAGTTCACCATGGCCGTGTCCCCGCTCGACTGCATGGGTTGCACCAACTGCGTCAAGGTTTGCCCCAAGGGCGCCCTCGAGATGGTTCCCACCGAGCAGGAGATGGACCAGCAGCCCGTTTGGGACTACATGGTCGAGAACGTCTCCGAGAAGAAGGAGCTCATCGCGGCCAACGTCAAGGGCAGCCAGTTTAAGCAGCCCTACCTGGAGTTCTCTGGCTCCTGCGCCGGCTGTGCCGAGACCGCCTATGCACGTCTGGTGACCCAGGTCGCCGGCGACCGCATGTTCATCTCCAACGCCACCGGCTGCTCCTCCATTTGGGGCAACCCCGCTGCCACCGCTCCTTACTGCAAGGACAAGGACGGTCACGGCCCGGCGTGGAACAACTCCCTGTTCGAGGACAATGCCGAGCACGGTCTGGGCATGGCCGTGGGCTATGAGGCTGTTCAGCACAAGCTGATTGCCGCTACCCAGGACATCATCGCCGCCGATGGTCCGTCCGACGAGCTCAAGGCTGCCGGCCAGGCTTGGATTGACTCTGTCAACGACGCCGAGGCCTCCAAGACCGCTGCCGCTGCCTACGTTGCCGAGCTCGAGAAGTGCGGCTGCGAGGCTTCCAAGGCAATCCTCGCCGACAAGGCTTACCTCACCAAGAAGTCCTTCTGGATCTTCGGCGGCGACGGTTGGGCCTACGACATCGGCTTCGGTGGCCTGGATCACGTCCTGGCTTCCGGCCACAACGTCAACGTCTTCGTCTTCGACACCGAGGTTTACTCCAACACCGGCGGTCAGGCCTCCAAGGCCTCGAACCTGGGCCAGGTCGCTCAGTTCGCCGCTGCCGGTAAGGTGACCAAGAAGAAGTCCCTGGCCGAGATTGCCATGAGCTACGGCTACGTCTACGTGGCGCAGGTCGCCATGGGCGCCAACCCGGCTCAGACCCTCAAGGCCATCCACGAGGCCGAGGCCTACGACGGCCCGTCCCTCATCATCGGCTACAGCCCCTGCGAGATGCACTCCATCAAGAAGGGCGGCATGCAGAACTGCCAGGCCGAGATGAAGAAGGCTGTCGAGTGCGGTTACTGGAACCTCTTCCGCTTCAACCCCGAGGCTGCTGCCGGCAAGAAGTTCTCGCTCGATTCCAAGGAGCCCGCGGGCGGTTATCAGGAGTTCCTGATGAACGAGGCCCGTTACGCTTCGCTGACGCGTTCCTTCCCCGAGCGCGCCGAGGAGCTCTTCAAGGAGAACGAGCAGGCCGCTATGGACCGCTACGCTCACCTGCTGAAGCTCAAGACGGTGTACAACGAGGCCTAGGTCTCCCGCCGCAGGATCTGAGGGCTAACCTTCGCGGACGTCCTCGGACATGAAAGAACCCCCGCTGCGCACAACTGAACTGCCTCCCATTTCTTGGACATGAGAAATGGGAGGCTTTTTATGCGTGTCGACTTGAGGGTGAAGCACGACATCGAGGCCAGGAAGGCGGCGATCGGGCTCTTCGAGCGAGGCC
>ERZ857480.1395-NODE-2149-length-42992-cov-25.2217_pt1 | contig 42992 bp, 44 predicted proteins | sample MGYA00519767_ERZ857480 | MGnify/ENA primary metagenome ERZ857480 (study PRJEB31778, sample SAMEA3449210) | human gut metagenome | biome: human gut; feature: human-associated habitat; material: faeces | place: United Kingdom | collected 2010/2012 ...
CCCCATCCCTGTAAAAGCTGTTCTATAAGCCTTGTCTTGTCAATATAATAGAAACCCAGTTTACGAATTTCCTCAAAATTTTCAATTCCAACCGGTAACTTCAAAGTATTTGCCATAAAAGCCTCCCAAAAAATAATCCGCTATACTTAATACTAGTATAGCGGAATGCCATGTAAAATACAATATTTATGATTCCTTATCTTGTCCAAATTCAGCTCTCATTTCTGTCCAGCAACTGCTGATTTCATTGCCACAATAAAGAGTCATATTGTGTTCACAGTACCTGACCCCAATGTGTTTTATATTTTATTGTTTTCTGTATCGGGTTATCTTTCTCCAGTTTTCCGGGAAACCCATTTTTTCATATAATTCCTGTTCTGATATACTGTCATGTTTCTTAAGGTATTTATCAATCAGTGCTTTAAGTTCTTTTATAAATTCCTTATACCAGCCATCGCTCAGCATATATCTTAAAGCAATCACAACTGAAAACAAATCATTTTTCCCGTTCACATATTGTGTACCTTTTTTAACAATCTTTAACTTCATATGTAACGGCAAATCCGGGATACTATCGGTAGTTCTATAAGTAAATAATCGCTCACCATGCGCACAGACATTTCTGAATTTTACCATTACAGCCAAAATAGAAATCATTTGACTTTCGTTAATACAAGAATAATTCCTGCTAACCTTAATCTGTATATCTTGCGGAAGCAACATGTACATTTTGGAAATATTTCCGAATGTCAAAGCATTTGTAAGTACCCATAACGGAACATTTCCATATTTTCTCTGTGCATGATTTATGTAATGATAATCTGTCGGTTTTGTAACATACCCTTCTAATATCTTTATTAAACGATCAATATCTCTTTGGTTTTTCTTGCCCACATAATTGTAATTTGATGTATCAAGATATTCTTTTTGGTTCTCACCATTCTTCTCTGTAAAATAGTAAGAGACTTGTGATTTTATTTCGTTTTCTACTTTGATAAGATATTTCAAAAACAACTGCCTTAAAGATTCATCAAAATAATATAACTCTACAATATCCTCAAATTTCGTTCCATCCTTATACTTCTTGGTTGTTGGATTTTTAAAGATATCCTTATACCCTCCAATTAATGAATAATAGCTTGTCTGCCTTAAAATCTCTTTAGCATATTCCTCATCATCAATTTGCAGATTTTTCTCATTCTTCAGTTTTTCTATTTGCTGATCATAACTCAAAAAAATCTTTGGCATACACAATATCTCCTTAAAGTAAAAAAGAGGAGCCCCCGCAGGTTCTCCCCCGGTCGCAGGCCTCACAGGTTTCTGCAACGCGATCACTGTATTTATCTTACTCGACTTTGAACTTCATGTCAAGCAATTTCTACAGTTACTTATAGTATATGCCACAATTATTCAATCAATACACATATCTATATTTATACCAAGTCTACAGCCATCTAGACAGAGTTCTCTGCGCCCACAATTAGAGCATTTCACTTTTTTCCTTTCTCTAAAATCAATAAATTTTTCTCCCTGCCAAATTTCTCGTATTGTTTTACAACTCATTGACTCAGATATGTCTTTATCCCATATACCAAATGAACATGGATAACAGTTCATCCGGCTATCTATATACATTGAAAAGGTTGCAGCCTCACATGCATCTATACTAGCTACTGGAACAGCATCTGTCCACCGCAATAAAGCAGGTGTAAAGCATGTTGTTGATTTATACTTAAAACTGACCCGGGTCAATTTTACTTGACAATCAACAATAATAGGGCGGTATGAAAAATACCGCCTTTTTCTCCAACGGGGTTGTTACCAATTATTGGATTTTATTACATAAGAGCATTGTGCTCTCCATGATATCCTCATAGCTGATACCAGCCGCATACGGATATTTCTTCTGATAAGACTTCCAGAGTTGTATGTAACTGCGCGTCATCACTGACGGCAGCCATAATTTTAGGTGCTTCCTCTTTCAGATTTTCCGTGCTTCTTTTCTTGCAGGTTGCTTCAAATGCCTTATTCAGTACATCGGTATCAATATCCTGCTCGTAAATAGAAAGCAATGTCTTAATATCATAGAAGTCTCTCATTCTGGTATTTAAAAGACCTCTTGCAAGTACCGTCTGAAGTTTTTCAGCCAGAATTGTCTCCAGGTTATACGACCACAGGCTAATGGAGCGGTCATCCAAGAGCAATTTATATTTGTACTCGATTGCCCTTGATGTAATAACATCTCCTGTAGAAATATCTATCTTCATCGGTGTCACGAGTTTTCCCATAATGGCATTCATGGTAAACCGAATACCTGGATACTCCATCTCGTCCATGATATTGGAAACTTCCTTGACCTCAAAGGTCACTCCATCATATAGATTCGCATGAGCGTTCTGGCATCTGCCTTGTTCTCCTTTGCCACATTCTTAATTCTTCCCTTAACCTGTTCTGGTGTCAGCTGCATTTTACAATAATACCCCCATATATCTGCGGATCACATTATCGACCCGAAATAGCTTTGCATATTCCATAAGTCGATTCAGATCTTTATCTTTTCTGGAAACATACGTCTTCAGAACTGAACTGAAATCCTGTGCTTCAATACTGCTCCGGCTTCTTATCAGGTCGCAAATGGTCCGTTCCAGATCATACATTGGAATCATATTCCCATCATTGTCCTTCACGATGATTTTTCCGACATCCAGTAATTCCTTTTTAACCGTATATACTTTACAACTTCCATCCGCTGTAAGCCGATGTGCATTGTAGCCGCTGTATATAGTAAGTGTATGGACAAAAGGTCCCCGGTCTGTCAGACCATGATAATAAAAAGCTTCGTCATGTGAAAAAACAGCATTCGGGCATCTCTGATGAAGTACATACAGTTCATCTACCCAATCCGATCCCGTAGAATAAACACCACGGCCAACCTGCTCCAATCCGTTCTCTCGGACATATTTGTAAAACTTAAATTTTGAAATTCCAGATTTTCCCGCGATTCTCGCCGTAAGGTAATCATAATTTTGAACTAATCTTGTCATCTCATTCATGGAATCACCATCCTTCCGTGCTTATATTGTAATCGAAATAAGCACGGTAGTCAAGTAAAATCAAACGAGCGTGCTTATTTCATATTTAATATATGCACACTAGTCGAGTTTTATTCTGTCAAAATTTGTCAAATTTTTTTAGCAAAATACTTCAAATTTTAATCACATTTTCATTCCTTGACTAACAAAAAAGCTCTAACTACATTACTCATAATTAATGCACTAGCTTAAGTTGCAATCTGCCGTATTTCTAAAAACTCATCCACATTTTCGCTCACATCTTTCCATTTCAATACAACATCTGCGCATGCATTTTTTTGGTAAAATTCCAGGGCAAGAGCGCATGCGGCTTCTCGGCTTAAGGTTTTATGAATCGCTGTTTTTTCGTCATCTTCTTTTGTGATGACAGTTTCTTCTAATAACTGATTCAGCTTCAGATTGATGAAGTCTATATTTTCAGAAGCAAGCAAATTCATTTTCGCTGCCTTTAGCAGGAATCGCATCAATGCAAGTTCGGTTTCAAAGTCCGCATGAAGCAGACGTATGGAAAAGATTTCACAGCTTTTTTTGATGAAGTGTAGCATGACAGAATTTTCATCCGGCATCTTTTTACTATGTGATATCCGATTTAATAGTTTATTTGCCAAATGAATGCTTTCGGCATTGCACGTCCAGAAATCATGTTCCAGTTTCTTGGAATCACAATCGTCTTGCGCATGAAGCTCCGATGCTGCGATTTCAAGAGCAACTGCGCTTCCGTAGACTTCTTTCACGGCCTGCTTCAGCTTCTGGTAAGCCTGTTCTTCTGGCTCACTCATCTGATAATATTCTTTTTCCCACATGGAAATGAGAAGTCTTAGGGCAAAGATACAACATTGACGAAGTCGCTCTTCAGCGCCAAAGGCACTGTGCTTCCAGTGAATCATTGCCTGGATCAATGTTTCTAATGTATTCATCCATTCTATGGTATTCAGATTTGTAAAATCAATGTCATCAATAGCCCAAAGTAATTCGGCATATTCTCCGCCACATCGACCGCTGAAGTGTGCCTTACTGCTGTCCTGCTTTATAAGTTCGCAAGTGTTTTCTATTATTGCTTTTAAACATACCGGATCATTCTCTTTCAGGCGATAGCGAATATAGACAGAGCGGAGGTCATTTTCCTTTTCTAATTGTTGGATCAAGTATTGTTTATCATTTTCGTCCATTTCTATTAACTGCCACAGTGTTATGAACCGATTCTTTGCACCTGAACGAATGAACTCATTCTCTGATTCAAGCTGCTGCTTTAGCTGTGGAAGAATATTGTAATACAAATCCGGTTCCATTTGATGTTTCTTCGTAGTAACGCTTATATCGTTTAACGGATCATGATATTTTGAAAATTGATCGGAAGCAACAGGAAAACGAAGTAACTTATGGATTCGTTCCCATTGCTGTTCTGGTGTATATGCGTGGACAACTCCTTTTAATAGCGAACCAAAACTCGGAAGCTCCGTCTGTCTGTTACTTAAGCATAACTTCAGAAGCAAATCCAGCAATTCATCCAATACTCTAACCGAACATTTATAGGTAAAGCGGAAAAGAATTTCTGGTAAAACTTTAGCAGCCTGTTCATAAACAGATTTTGGAACCCAGAGATTGTCTCCTTTTAACTGTTCAATCACACTTTCAAATATGTATAGATAATCATGGGCGTCCTCGTCTGCCTGTTGCTGCGTAAGTAGTGCCAGATCTGCTCTTCCAAATAGATAATCAATATATTTGGTCTCTTGTGAAATAAGCATCTGCACCAGACACCAGTATGGATAATAACGATATAACCGTTTGATAGAGCCCTCAAAACCTCCGGCACAGGTAACATTTCCTATCCTAAATGTATGGCCTGTCTGTTCAAAAAATCTCCAATATTCCATAGAAGTATAAATATCGGTATTATCACGACCATAATGCATGGAATAAGTTTTACTAAGGTTATATTGATATTTTATCGTCTGTGGCGGTGTGATATGTTGTTCTGCTTTTAAGTGCCAGTCATATTTACTATTTTCATCCCACCAGGAAACAGCATTTGCTTGATGAATACATTTTTCGAGGTTTGCGCTATTGCCATATTTCATGCTATCTGCCTGATGAATGAAATTCACCAGCGATACGCAGCTTTCTTCTATGGACGCAAGATAAACATTTTGTCCATCCTTCATCAGCTGTTTCCGCACGGTGATCAGATCTTTCATCAACAGATCGATCGCCTTTTCATTTTCTCCGATAGTAGAGTACAGATAGGCTTTGATGATCGGCCAGTAGACATCGCCTTCTGAAATATTCCATTTTTCCAGGTGTTCTTCCAGGTCTTTTGCTTCAAAACGAAACAGATGCAATCGACATTCTTCTGCGCAAAGGAATTGCCGATCCTCATAATTTAACTGTTCCTTATGAATCGATTTCTTACATGCCTCCACTTGTTCCCAATTACCAAGCTCCCTGTAGGTACGAAGTAAATGAAGATAGATTGTCTGTATTTTGATCCGAATTTCTTTCGTTACTTCCGGTTCCAGTTGACCTGCTTCCAATAGACTCCAAAAGCATTCTGCTGTTTGCGATAAAATAGGACGTCCTGCAATATTTAAAAACTTCACGTACTCATACATATAATCAACCTGGGTAGGATATGAAAGTTTATCAATTTTTCCAAGGGGGTCAAAGTGATCAATCATATAGCTGGTTTTACTCTTCAAATCCCATGGAAGGAAAATCCAACCTGGATAGCTCAAACATAACCGATGCATTTGTTCAATATTGGATTCAAAAGTGGAATCTTTACATTCCTCGCCAAAATCGAACCAACTTAGCTTAGTTGTTTTTTTATCAACGCAAGCCTTTAAGCGAGCAAAAAAGGCATTCAGACGCTCCACAATGCTTTTGGATGGCCAAAGCTCCTGCAGATCGACTACAATAATATTTTTCTCAAAATAAAGCCGTTTCTGGGCTTCTGCCACATGAGTAACCGCTATCATATAGATTTTCTGAGAACTGCTTTTGGACAGATGATCATGTATCCAGCCAATCCATCGGATGAAATTTGGGTCCTCACAGGAAAATCCAATCATGCAAAAAACATTTTCCAAAAGGGACTGCTGTACGGTATTCACCATAGGAGCGAATTTGACCGGATAAATCCGATAATCTTCTTCGGTGATAATAAACGGTCTATGAGAAGGAAAAGAACCATGCAGTTTCACGATTCTAGGCGCATTGCTGCTATTTACTAAATCTTCCTGACATACCACGACATTGTACCGGCGGTTTGTGATCTGATCAGCGGTACGTTCCAATAATGTGTCATAATTGGTTGTAAATACATCACACCATGGAAGTTCCATTAATTTTTTATATAGCCTGGATGGTACAAAATCCTCATCCGGAACTGCCTGCTTTAATATTTTTTCTAGTCCTGGCCGTCCAACCATAATCTCGACTTCTTCCGCCAGGCGCAGGGAACTACAGTAATTTTTACCCGGATACTCACTGTCACCATACAATTTCTCATAAAACAGATCCGAAAGTTGGTTCCAATTCAAAAATTCACGACCGGCAGTGCTGATTTTTTCTGCGTTTTTAGAAAAACCAGCTCCGACCATAACCGCAGCATGATCATCCGCCAGTGCCTGTCCGATTTCTAAAATATATTGTTCTTCTGTATACATAAATTTTGCAGACCACCTTTTTCGATACACGTTCTATCAATATTATCTATCATTGATTTTACCATCCGAAAATTTAAATAGCAAGGAAATGTCTCTGGACCCAGCTCCTATTTTACCTTACAATGTTTATTGTAAAATATAATTACCCTCACGAAAGACCCTAAAACCAGCCCCTATCGAAGATCCCTAAAAAACTATGCTTTTTTTAATGCCTGACCCCAAAATGTGTGGAGCGTTTACGGTCGAATAAAGAAAACGGTGTAAAATAACCTCACTAGACACCAATCCAGTGAGGTCATATAATTACGCTTTCTGTTTAGGTACAAACTCAATCTTAAGAGCCATTCCCATACCATCCGCTAATCTTTTAAGCAAATTAACAGAAGGGTTTCGTGTTCCATTCTCAAGCTTGCTGATATCAGCCTGATTAATACCAGTGCGTTCAGCCAGTTCCTTCTGTGTCATATTCTGAGAAGTACGAGCATCCACAATAGCTCTTATAACATCCATCTCAGGCTGAATAGCTTCATATTCTTTTCTGAACTCATCATCTTTTAACTGCTTAGAAAGCATATCATCAAATGTTCTCATCCTTCATCACCCTTTCTATGAAATCCTTTCTTCTATCCTTTGCAATCTGAATCTCCTCTTTAGGAGTTTTCTGTGTTTTTTTAACAAACCCATTCGTCAATATTATTTTTCTCTCATAATAGAAAAAATATAAGACTCTGGTAATATCACTTCCAAATTTACAACGCAATTCAAATATTCCGTCATCCAGATGTTTACTATAAGGTTCTCTAAGCATATTTCCATTTTCTTGTAATATACCGAGCAATCCAAATATTTTAGCTCGCATCTTAGGATTAACAGAATCAAGAAATTCCTCTACCGGAACCTCACCATTTTCCTTTTCATATGCTATCAGTTTAAATTCTGTCATATAATCTCCTTTGTAAATATTATATGGTATATATGCCATAATGTCAATTATTTGTTACTGAATTACTGTTTGTGAACTTCCAGAAACCCTAAATCCAGCCTATATCCATTCATCGGCATTCCTATAATTTCCCCGAGCCATAATATGATAGATTGCTCCCAGAAACCATTTTCTATTCTTTCTTGCCATTATCTTCTTTCTCATTATCATTAATGATATTTTTAAGGTTGAATTTTAGCGAAGGATTCTATTTCCTTCGCTAAAATTTTAATCCTCTTCCGCTGCGTTCTTCGCAATTGGAACTACTTCAATGTTAATCTTCATCCCAACCGCATCCGCATATTTCGCCAGTACCTGCATCGTTGGAATTCTCTTGCAGCTCTCAAGCCTTGCTATATTTGGCGCTGCCATTCCGGTCGCTTCCGCAATATCCCGTTGGGACAACCCCTGACTCTGTCTCTGCTCAATCAACTTATGAACTACTTCTGCCATCTGCTCCCTTGTTCTGGCATCTATATATTCATAATATGCTAATATTCGCCTTTTTCTTCTTTCATTGACCTCTTGTACTTCATCATAATATTGCATCACTTTTTCCTCGTTGCCTTTGATTTTCTTTCAATATTATCATTCATGATACTGTCTGCCAACACATTGTCTTCATAATCTAAATGGGGGATGCCTGACTTTCTATACCCCTAAAAAAGTAGCTGAAACCACTGAAATCACTAAAACAGCACCCTAATCCCAGCGAAACTGCCGGAAAAATCCATAAAAAGTAGCTGAAAACGCTTAAATTCCCAAAACAGCACCCTAACCACAGCGAAATAGCCGGAAAAATCTCCAAAAAAGGTAGCTGAAAATGCTTAAATTCGATAATGTCTATATAATGGTGTAAATTACAAATCTATATAAAAAGAGCCGAGAGCTCATCTTTCAGTTATAATTAAGTTACCACACAAAACATAATTGAAAGGATGAAACCCATGGCTCAATTACATTTTACATTAGATAGTGATTTTTTTGTAGGACTTTTTTCAGAAACTAAAGATGAAGCATTTGGCAAGCTTATGGAAGCTTTACTTAATCAGGTTCTTCAAGCTGAATCTACCGAACAACTTGGTGCTAATAACTATGAACGTTCACAAGAACGTTCTGATTACAGAAACGGAACCCGGACAAGGTCATTAACTACTTGCATCGGAAAGATTGAATTACAAGTTCCTAGACATCGTAATGTCCCATTTAAGACTTCCTTATTCGAGAATTACCAGCGTAATGAGCAAGCTTTAATTACAACCATGATGGAAATGGTAGTGCAGGGTATATCAACCAGAAATGTCAAAAAAGTAACTGAAGAACTCTGTGGAGAGTCTTTCTCTAAATCTACTGTTTCTGAAATTTGTAAGGAACTTGATGTTCCAATTAAACATTTCAAAGAACGTTTATTACCGGAACATTATCCATTTATTATTGTTGATGCGATATATTTAAAAGTTCGCGAAGATCATCGTGTCAAGTCCAAAGCATTGTTTGTCGCTATTGGGATAAACAATACAGGTCACAAGGAAGTACTCGGTTTTGAAGTATACGATTCTGAGAAAGTAAACACCTGGAAGGACTTCTTTGAAAGTCTTAAAAGTCGTGGCTTACGTGGCGTGGATATTGTGATATCAGATGCACACGCAGGGCTTGTTGAAGCAATAAAGGAATGCTTCTCTGGTTCTTCATGGCAGCGTTGTCAGGCTCATTTTACTAGAAATATAATAGATAAGTGTCCCAAAAAATACAGCACTGGTTTAGCTTCTGAATTGCGAGATATGTTCAATGCAACTACTATTGAAGAAGCCCGTCGCCTAAAAGAATCAATATACGATGAATATCAGGATGTTGCAAATGAAGCAATGGTTATCCTTGATGAAGGGTTTGAAGATAGCATTACAATCATGGCATTACCTTCAAAATATCGTATTGCATTAAGAACCAGCAACATAATAGAGCGTGAAAACAGAGAGATCAGAAGACGAGAAAAGGTCATTCAGATTTTCCCTAATACGGAATCTATTATACGACTGATTGGTGCAGTTCTTCAGGATGATCATAATGATTGGAGTGTCAGTCACAGAATTTTTGATATGAAAGAATACTATGACAAACTAAGCTCCATTCAATCAAATCTCCTGAAGATAAAGGCAGCATAGACGGACTAATATAGCTGGAAGATGAATTTACACACAAATTTGGACTTGACTTTAAATTCCTAAAACAGCTCCCCAACCTGGCCAAAAATCCGGAAAAGACCAGGAAAAAAGTAGCTGAAATCACTAAAATCCTCAAAACAGCTCAAAAATATATCCTTGTTCATATTGTGTTCACAGTGCCTGGTACTTTTATGTGCGAACTATTCACGCGCTTCATCTTCTCCTTCGCATCATCCGGCACATCGATTAGTCCGAACCGATAGAACATCCCATAAATGTAAGTCACGCCCCGGATATCGCCCAGAGCTTTCGGTCGGTCTACCACTTCTCCCACCTTTTTAATATTCTTCAATGCTAACAGCACTGAACTGTACGCCAAACTTTTACTCTTCTCCCGGCGGTCGATCCACAGCTCTTTTGTGTACTCACCGTTCCTACCTTTCCGTACCTCATAAGAAAATGACAGCCCCGAGTAAGTTTTGAATTTCACACCGGCATAAGCCACAACCACACCCCAGAAGTTTTCTTCTGTCGGATCAGCCCTCCATCGCTTCATCGTTCTGTATCTTTGCTGCCGTTCTGCTCCAACACTGATTTTTTCTTTTTCTGCTGTACTTGGAAAGTACACACCTTTTTTATATGGCAGGTACGAGGTGACTGAGGCTTTGGAGAGCTGGAGAGCATTTGCGGTTGAGAGAATTGCTTCTTTATAGTTCTGTGTTTCTCGATACTCCTCAAAGGTATCCCTCACCTTCTCCGCCATTTCCGATTCATACACGTCGGCTGTGATGAGCAGCTTCCGTACCTTTATTGGATTTAATCCCAGTTCCTCACCGATGGCCTGCAAGGACATCTCAGAATTATAAAGGGCCACAGCAGCGTCCATCTGATCTTTCAAATTCTTCCCGGCATCGTACTCCGGCTTCAGCTTCTTCCGGCCCCCGCCGGGCTTCCGTGGTTTATATGCTCTTTTCTCTCCCATAATTATTCGTGCAGCTCCAGCGGCAGTCCATCCGGGTCATGAAAGAAAGTCATCTTCTTGCCGGTGTAATCATCCACACGGATTGGCTCACATTCAATGCCAATATGATGTATTTTTGATAAATTCATTTTGTACCACACTCCGTTTCTTTTGTTTTTGTTCTTCTTTTATTTCCGTTATAAACTATATAGCAACCTTTAAAATATACCGTGTGAACTCCTGAAGTTCAGTTTTGTCCACACGGCATTTCTTTTTCTCCTCGGCTTATGTAAGTTTACTCTATATCTTTTAGATTTTTTTTACAAACAAAATCTAAATAATTTTTAGGTGTTATACCTTCTTTGATGAATTGTTGATGAACTGAATTTCTCCATTCCATATCACCTTCATCCGTAAACATATTCCACACACTTCGAATGACTGTAAGTGCTTTAATTGCCCAACTAACATATTCTTCTCTATAAACATAATATATGTTACCCGCATATATACGAGCATCCTCATCAATACTTTTCGAATTAGTGATTAGAATAGTATAAATATTAGCATCTTTAGATATTCTTTTCTCATGCTCTACAATCCACGCATGATGCCTTCCCGCCTCACTTACATCTGATATCGGAACACCTTTTATCTGAGCTTTTTCCTCATAAATTTTATCTTCTGAGACAATAACATTATTCTCATTAATTATCCAGTATGGGTCAGGTGCACCAGTACTATCAGGATTTTCTGAAATATAACCCAATAATTTACCTAGTTCTTTATGTCCCCTTTCAAACACTTTTCCATCTAGTGAATTTAAATTATCTAAAATACCTTTAATCCTTTTCTCCAATTTTTGTGCTGTTGGTATCGATGTAAACATACTTTCTATCCGTTCAATACAGTCAAAGAAGAAATCATCTTCCTCAACAGTTCTACTTTCAACGGAAAATAATTTTTCTGAAAGTCCGGGCAACCATCTTATACTTATGTTTTCTTTTAAAGCATCTGATAAATATTGTATACCAGATGTTTTATATTCCATTTGCCCTTTTTTAAACAAATAATATGACATACAGCCTGCCATATAATTCCAAAAACATTTGTATCCATTTAAAGCTGGTGCATTTAAAATTCCAACAATATTACAAGCATAATCAAAGGCAGCTTTATAGTCTTTTTTCCATAGTGAATATTGAAAATTTAATTCCAAAATTGCTGACTGTTGTAATTTATCATTTATCTGCTTCTCCACTTTATTTTCTTCATTCCAATATCCATTTCTTAAATCTACAATATACTCCTCTGCTTCCTGCCATACGTCATTTCTGTCTAAAAAATCTCTAGCCTGCTCTATCACATCATCTACATTTGAGTAATCCATTGAATTTTCTAATCCAAATTGAATTTCGGCTCTCAATTCTGGTGCGAATTGTTTGATTTTTTCCTGTTTTGTTAAATCATTTTGAATAGTGTCCCCAATTACACAAACAATAGAATAATCGCTTGGATTTCTCGAACATCTACCTACAGCCTGAATTATTCTTGTACGTATTCTTTCCGCATATAATTTTGAAGCGCCCATTCTGGTAATTAAAAATCTTTCTTGCAGATTTGTAGTTTTAGGAAGATTCCAAATAAATAGTAATCTACTCTCATCATCCGAAAAATCTATTCCATCAAAACGATTTGCTAAGATAACAGTTGCTTCCGGTGCATCCACAAACAATTGTTTAGACTCTTCTATATCCTTTGCTTCAAAAACTGTTGTATTTCCTATATGCTCTGCATAGAATTGTCTAATTGCTTCTGCCGACTGAGAATCAGGAACAAGAAAAACACTTTTTTTACATAAATTTTGAAGTGCCATAATTACATTACCTTGCTCGTCTTCTCCCAAAGACAAATCAGGAAAAGTAAAAAACTTTCTTCCCAATCCCTTTTTATCCCAATCGTTTACTATTGGCAAACGGCATATTTTCTCTATACCAGTAATTCGTTCTAACTCCCCACTTCTTCCTAACGTTGCAGACATCAATACCCTTTGTTTTGCACCTGCAAAAGGCTCAAAAGACAAAGTTGGTGCAATCCAAGGACGTATAAGAAGTTTTCTATTAGCAATATAAATATTGCATTCTTGTAAATTCTCCGATATTCTTGAGTATGCATAATAATTGGATGTTCCTGCTTCTAATCCTTGTTGTAAAATTGTCTGAAACTCATCAAGCTTTTCCATTATCAAAGGCATCGGTAACATATTACACCATGATACCACCTCTGGAATATACTCATCTTCTAACAAATATTTGTAATCAGTCTCGCTGATAAAAGGTTTTAACAATTCTGCTATTTCTAAAAATACAATATTTCCACTATCAATCTGAATAGTCCAATTTGATATTATATAATCTTCACACGAATGCACATCATCCATGATTAAAATATCCACATCATCAAAAAAAGAATGCAATGCAAAAAAAGAACTATATGTCGTAACTCCTATAGCCTCTCCCATCAAAAAACAGCTTTTATCCTTCGGCAGATAATCTTTCTGTTTACCACAAAAAGCAATTGCTCTTAACCCATATTTTGAATTTGCCTGCTCAACAACCTGATACACTAATTGATTTGTTGGACACAAAAACAATACTTTTTCTTTATTCTTTCTGCGTCTATATTCTCCAATCAATAATCCTACTAATGTTTTTCCACTTCCTGTTGGCAACTCTAATGCAACCGTCTTTTTATCTGCATTTTCATTATACAAATTTAGCATGGCTGCTTGATAATCCAACGGCCCCATAATTTTCTTAAATTTATTATCTTGATACATTTCTTGCGGTGAAGAATATGAAAATTCTTCTTTCTTTCGTGTTTTAAATGCCATAAATACACCTTCCCTGTCTCAAATCTTATTAGCTCCCATTACATTAATCTTAGTAATATAACACTATATATATCGTCATTCTTTATCTGAATTTAAGATGATAAATACTCATCTACAATATGATAAATATAATCTAACACTTCATAGATGTGATTAATTCCATCTTTTAAAACCAAATAATCAATCGAATGACCTTGGGTAAAAAATAAATCTTCATCTGTAGATATTAAATATCTCCATACTTCCGCATTTTGGTCCACCTGCTTTTTTGCAGAATTTACTTCAATATCCCTTTGATTTGCCTCTTGCAATTTCTTTAACATAGAACGAATTTTACAACATTCTATACCATCCAAATTATACTGAATAAAATGCTCCTTATACTGTTTTACTTGCTCAATGAACTCTCTTGAGCATATCATTTTGTCTATAATCTCAGTTTTAATAATATCCCATAAAGTCAATAAATTATGTCCACCCGACGGTACTTTTCCCCACGCCCTCATGTATATATGCTTTAATGATATCTCCAAACAATGCCTGTACGAAAACAAAACAGGAAAAATGAAGGTATCAAGTATCTTAGGATTTCCTCCACTATTTACAGCAATCTCAACCAACTCATCTGCACTATTCTTATAACCTTCTCGTAAACCATACAATGCTTCATCCTTGTTCTGCCATCCAAAATGTGCAGATTGCTCCATCACCCCTGTATCAACGAAGATTTTCATTAACATCGCCTCCATTTTAAAAAATGAATATATTATTTTTCAAGTTCAATAAGCATTTCATCTAAAACATTGTACAAATATTCAGATGCTAAATTTCCGTTAAGCTCATATTCTAACATATTTGATAAATCCCTATTTGAAAGATTTAAAATCAATTTCCCATTTTCTCTCAAAGTTCCTTTTATTGCCTTCTTTGCATTCTCATCTGAACCATTACATGACACTATAATCGCCACACACCTCAATGCTTTTGCATACAAATATTTCTCTGTTGTATATATCTCTTTTTGCGTAATAACATCTTTATAATTCTTAAATTCAAATATGACGTGGTCACATCGTCCTTTATTTTACATATCACATCAAATCTATAAAGGTCATCATTTGATTTCTGTTGCTTTCGCCATAATGTCAAATCGTTTAAAAACAAAATCTTCAAAACCTTTGTACAGAATTTTTCATACTCTGCGCTTGTTTTCTTATCTTGCTCCCAATCATTTACTTCTTGTAACAGTTGCTTTATCCTCTCATTATCATCTATTAAAGAATCTAAGGTTTCATCTTCAACTACATCAAGCAGACTCAAAAATTCTTTCGGTTCTTTTATTTCAATATCTTCCGTTGTAAATTCAACTAAAGAAAGCAGTCTATATTTTAATTCCTCATTATCCTGAACTAGATATAACAATGCACTTATATCAATCACAAGAAATCTGTCTTTTATTAACATATTCTTTTATTAAACTTGGAATCATATTGGCTACAACAAGAACAAAATACTCATCATTTTTTAATGACATCAAATCAGACATTACTATTGTATTAGCAATAGACGATTTACTTATTATTCTTGAACGTACTGCCTTTACTTCAATATAAAATTTCTTTCCATCCTTTTCTGCATAAATATCATAATTTGAATCCTGTGTATATGCAGTTCTTCTTGTATCACATCCATAGAATTTAAACAAATCTTCAACCAATACTTCTAACTGATATCCTCTCACTGGATATTTATATCGAAGTCCAACCATAGTTTCTATTATTTTCATTGACAGTTCAGTTTCATTATCCCATAGCGTAACTAGCCTATCCTTAAATTCTTTGTTTATCTCTCCATCTCCATATAACTCTGATTTTATAAAAACCATGACACTTTTTTCATACTTTAATGCTGTATTGTACTCTTCACGCATATATTGGCTAAATTCATCCGATATTATAAGCACAAAATAGTCGCATTTTGTTATACTTTCAGAGACAGATAAAATCCTTTCCCCCGGCATAATCTCGTTTCTACCCGTTATTGCTTGAAAACCCTCTTTATTTATTTTCTTACGTAACAATTCTATATCCATATTATTTGAATAGTAATAACATACATACACTTTTTTCTTTAAACTTATTGAAGTTCCCATAATGCCTCCTCATAGCGAAAATACATACTATAAGTTTATCACATCGTCCCTTCTTTTCATATACCAAATTCATAGTGGATTACATCACCTAAAATGAAATTTTAAATTCCACCACCACATTGGGGTGATGGAATTTATTCTCGCACAGTAGATATTTACTCTTTCATACAATCATGTTATGGTTATGACTTCTTCTGACAGCAGTAGAAGGAGTATCATTATGAGTGATTATTTCACATCAGAAGCACCGGAGCTAAGCAAAGCTTAGCTCCGGTGCTTCTGATGTGAAATAATCAAAACAAACAGGTGGGTCAATTTTACTTGACAATCAACAACACGGAGGCAGGATTATTAACGAGCATACAATGATAGGATATTGACAAAATCCAATCATATAGTATAATGATGATAGGGAATTTTAAAAAAGCAATCATTAATTGGGGAGGAATTCATAATCTTGGACGTTACGAAAAATGATATTGACATTTACCTATCAGAAGTAAAGGAGTCAATCAGAAATAACAGATATCGAATTGAACAAAATCCTCGTAGACAGGATAATGCCAATCTATTCTTAGACTACATTATAGATGAATCAATGGCTAAAGATATATTGCTTGGTCTAACAGCAACTGATTTCTCAGAAGTGCGTCACAACGAGCATAGAGGATTTGAACATGAGTTACTATATATTTTTGGTAAAGACGTTAAGCTTGTAGAAAGATTTGGAAATTCTGATAAGTTAGTTTCACTTTACATAAAATTTAACAAGTTGGAAAACTGCTATGTAATTGTCGTATCTCTTCATGAGCAGAAATATCCACTTAAATACTATTTCAAATAGAAAGTTGATAGGAGGAAATCATCATGGCAGAAAAAAAACGGATGGATTTTTGCACGACATGCAGGAAAGACACCACATACACATTAGAAAAAATCAACATTAATAAAATCATAAAAGATAAAGAATACAACTTCAGCATTACCGCTGCGTTATGCGATGAATGTGGCGAAGCAATGGCTGTACCTGGCCTGATTGACAAAAATATTCAGGAAATAGATGAACAATACCGAGCTTATGAGAATTTAGTATCCATTGATGAAATTGAGAAATTAATGAAAATATATAAAATTGGAAAGGCTCCGTTGTCATTGGCACTGGGATTTGGAGAGGTTACCATTACGAGATACCTTTCCGGACAAATTCCTTCCAAAGAATACTCTGACATTATTAGAGCAGCCATCGCTTCCCCATCGTATATGAAACAGAAACTGCTAGAAAATAAAGGGAAAATAGCATCTGCTGCTTATACCAAATCTATGGAAGCAGCCACACAACTTGAAAACCTTTTTTCTGTTTCTGATAAAATGTTACGAGTTATATCTTGTGTATTTGATCAGCTTGAAGAAGTTACTCCCCTTATGTTACAGAAATTACTTTATTTTATTCAGGGAATATCTTATGCACTCAACAGAACACCGATGTTTCCCGAAACCTGTCAGGCTTGGGTACATGGACCAGTATACCCTGTTGTATATGATCTGTTCCGGGATTTCAAATACAATCCGATTGAGGATGCCCGTTTCGCAATCTTTAATGGTATTGAAGACAACCTCACTGCTGATGAACACTTAATTATTGATTTAGTGGTCAATACGTTTGGCGAATATAGCGGAAAGGTACTTGAAAGAATTACTCATTCAGAATCTCCTTGGAAAGCTGCCAGAGCTGGTTATAGTGATGGTATTCCTTCTCACGAGCCGATTCCTGACGAAAATATCAAATCATATTTTCAGGCAATGAATGAAAAATATGACTTTTCTTACGAATCTGGAATTAAGCATTATATCAATGATATTTTGCAATAAAGGTTTTAGTTAATCTAACATTAATACGAAGAAAACCAAAAACAGCAAGTCCGAAAAATGGGCTTGCCGTTTTTTTACGGCTTAAAATAATACATTTGTTTAAGAGAAAGAAAAACCTTCGTCATTATTTCTTTCCTTTTAATGCTTTACGTATTTTAGGAATGTGGTTTTTCAAATCCCTGTCTATCAGTTCATCTTCACCGAAGACTTCCTTTGCGTGATTAATATATGTAAAAAAATTCCCTGGTTTTGCTTTAGCACCGTGTATCGAATAGCTTTTATATAAATTATCCGCTCCGGACAATGTTGGATTCTTAGAAATTGATTTTGCTTTTCTGTACATACGATAGTAATATTTGCTTATCGTTTTTGACCGAACAGACACACTTTGTCCATCAAATGTAAAGCCAAGAAAATTAATCACCTTCTTACTCACATCTGCCTTTTCTAATAAATCTCGCCCAATATTCTCCACTCTTGATTCCGCAACCGCAAAAATCTGTGTTTTACTCGGCTCAAGTTCCAGATTCGGAATTCCCTTCAAAATACTTAATACATTTTTGAAGCAAGCTATCTCAGATCTATTAGCTGGTACAATGACAATAAAATCATCGCTGTATCTCATGTACATTCCACCTAACGCTTTAACGTAGTCATGAATTTCTTTATCAGCATTAATCATATAAATATTTGCCAACACTGCACTGATAGGCGACCCCTGTGGTATCTGTTTGGTTTTATTATTCCTCGATATATGGCTCCTGTTGTTACGATACTCTTCTTTGGAAAGAGCCAATCTCCTCTTGTTAAATTCCTTTTGGCTCAGTCCTGTTATTGATAACAAATCATCTAATTCCCACATACTATATTTTGTTACATTCTTGAAAACAGCATAATGATCTTGTGGCAAAAAATCAAATCCCATAACCTTACACCATTGTTGTTTCAAATACTGATGGTCAAGAGAATCAAAAAAACCTGTAAAGTCACCTATCAAAACAAGACAATTCTTATTTTCTCGAATAAATTGAAATGCTTCATGCGCAATATGAATATTGCTCTTTTTCAGATTTGTTCTGTATGCAACGGGAACCGATTCTATATTTTGCTCTATCAAGTACTTATTATAATTCTCATTTAGTATTGCACTGTAATATTGATAAATACAACGATCCATATGAGCTGCATAACAGATTTCTCGCGTTTTAGGCTTGACACCCGTCTTTTTATTATATTTGTCCATTCTCATAACATAATGTATAAACGGATAAAAACTGTGCCTTGCTACTTTTTCTGGATTTGAAATATATTCAGAAACCTTTGTAATGTCAGTTCTTAAGTCAAAATGAGCATACCCTTTTTTGCTATTTGCAATTACTTTTGGATTTGAAATCCATGCTTTAATATCCATCATCTTCACCCCTAAATTTGCAATACCCATTGACACGGAGGATAGCGTTCCTTAGTCAATGGGTATACGTTCATTCTTAGTAATCTGTATGATAGGTCACGACCTATATTTGATTGCCAGCTATCCTGTGGATGCAATACTTAATTGTGTTACAATCAAGCAGGAGGACAACATTATGTTCTTAACTATCATCTTATTATTAGTCCTGACCAATCTGGTCATATGTACTAACAGACAGCTTCAGACCCGCTCAGCTGAGCTGGTGGAAGAACTGTTGACAACAATCTCCAACCCTTACAACTACTTGTAAGGCAATTCATATCATATCATAAAAATAACTTTTTATCAAATCTAATTTTCTATATATCCAGTGCAATCCATCACATGCCTCTATATATTGTGGTTTTTGCGGCATTTTCATATGAATCAGCTTTGCATTTTTACACTTTCTTGTTGTTACCAACAATTATATTTCCTGTATAATGGTCTCATAAATTAAGACACTTTTCAGGACAGATTTTAATGAATCTGATATACTAAAACCAGTATGAAAGAGAGGATTCATTATCATGTCTAGACAAAGAAGAAATTTTAGTGCAAAATTCAAATCAGACCTTGTGATCGAACTGTTAAAGGGTGAGAAGGATCTCAATACCCTGGCAGTTGAAAATAATATTCAGCCAAATCTGCTCCGAAATTGGAAGAAAGAGTTCCTCGATAATGCATCCGTTGTGTTTGATGACAAGCGTGAGGAAAACCTTAAAGAAAAGCTTGCCGAAGAGCGCAAGGAAAAATCGGAGTATGCCAAAAAGGTTGGTCAGTTAACCATGCAGGTCGACTGGCTCAAAAAAAAATCTGAAGAAATTTGCGGATCTGACTACGAGAGTAAATTTAGTCCAAAACCTTTTGACGACTAAGGAATTACCCATTTCTGTCGGAGCAAAGCTGCTTGATATCAACCGTACAAGCATTTACTACAAGGGGATGCCTGTATCAGAAGCCGAACTTGCCTGCAAAGAGATTATTGATCATCTTCATACCTATAACCCTGCATGGGGTGCAAGACAGATGTCCGCACAGCTGAAGGCACATGGTTATCATGTCGGTCGACGCAAAACCAGACGTTACATGAATGAAATGGATATTTATCCGATTTATCCAAAGATGAACCTTTCCAAGCGGATGCAACAGGCGAAGGTGTGTCCTTATCTTCTTCGTAATGCTGTCATTGACAAGCCGAATCAGGCATGGTCAATTGACATTACATATATTCCAATCAAGCGTGGATTTCTGTACCTGACCGCTGTGATTGACTGGTACAGCCGCTGTATCGTTGGTTTGGAAGTAGATGACACACTTGATACCAGAATGGTTATCAACGCTCTTAAAAAAGCTTTCAGAGTGGCAAAACCACAGATTCTGAATTCTGATCAGGGATGCCAGTTTACAAGCCAGCAGTACATTGACTTTGTAAAGGATAATGGAATCCGTCAAAGCATGGATGGAAAAAGCCGCTGGGCGGACAACATCATGATTGAGCGCTGGTTCCGCAGCTTCAAATATGAGGAAGCTTATCTGACACAGTACAACAACATCAGGGAAGCCAGAACCGCCATTGGACAGTATATCCACACCTACAACTTTGAGCGGAGACACTCCGCACTTGACTATCAGACACCGGCTGAATGCTACTATCCAGCAATGCTGCTGCCATATGTAGCTTAGCATAAATGGTTCAGGGGAGAGTTACACTATCCTCCCCATGTTCCCTTGTAACTTATCCACAATATCAGTTCATTATAAAAATCTTAGATTTTTGTCTTGACAACTGAGCCACTATACCTATCACAAAGACATTCCTCCAATTTAGTTCCTATTATCAATTTGTGACAAAATTATTGTATAACACGGCGTGCGAACCGAATGTGTACAATAAAATAACAGCCGTATTTTCTGTTATAATAATTAGCCTACAAATTGTGTGACTAATTACATAAACGTTAACATTACTTGCTACTCACCACAAAGAAATTTGTATAGTTCTAATAACGTACTCTAAGAATAAAATGCATATAACCTCACAAAATCAAATTCCAAGTCGCTCTTTAATGAATCGTACTCTATAATCATTACTTCGGTATGGATCATCGCTTTTTAATGGAACAATAACCGTCTCATACCCTTTTTTCTCGTATAGTTTCACGATCTCATGGTGCTGCCTAACTCGATCTTCCCATGTATATACTTTCTGCTTATTGTCAGTACTATGTGGATGTGTCATATCAAGACTTTTGATTGGCTCAAATATGAAAACAGGATTATCATAGTGAAACCTAGAGCAGAAATCATCATATTCCGATGGCATCGTACACCCGTAGCGTTTCGCCATAATTTCAAGATAGTAGATGCCTCTATCATAAAAATTGATTGTTCCCACATTTGCATTATTGTAGTTATTTATACAATGCTGCACAGCTATCTTGAAAAAAATGTCCCAATTCTGACTTGGATCGTTAATACCACTATTCCTCATATGCTTAATCACATTTATAACGAGATCAGTGAAAACGGGATACCCAAGATCTGCCAACCCTAAAAACCTCTTATGTTCAGAGTCTCTCTGCGATTCACCCAAAATAACAGAAGTCTTTCCGCACCCGACAGTACCGTCAATAATTATCCTCATATCGAATCCTCATAACCTTCCAAAAATTTTCCCACTATATCCATATCGAAATATTTACTTGAACATCAAGCGATTATTACCTGCTGTAGTCTCTCTAATAATTTGCCCATAATTTCTTGATTCCAAAGGACAATTCATTAATCCAAGTTTCTCCACTGTAGATTTTAAGTTTTCTTCGCCACCTGCTTCTATTTCAACAAACATTCCAACCGGATCAGGAAAAATATCAAACAACACCTTTGTATCTTTATCGGAATACGCCTCACGCTTCTTTTGGTAGGCTCGTTTAATGATGAAACCTTCACAGAGCAACTTGTTCAAAGCTTTATTCACATCTGTAATTTTGAATATGCTCTCATCAAGTTCTACCCCACACACACTTTTAATTAATCGCGCCAAAATGTCAGCGCCATCTTCTTTCGGAGTAATCTCATACTCTGTGTAATCTTGGAAATCAGTAGAAGTCCCTTTAAGCTTAATTGTATAAAGAATTGTCTTTCCTTCAGCATTATTCATATCGCGCACTCGAAATAAATTTTTACCGAAAGCCGTCTCTGGAGTATCCATAATATAATCAGTTTCAATTCGACTATCAGTTAAAACATATCCTTTTTTAACCACCATTTCCCGAAGTTCAGTTCTCAACTCATTATCAATCTTTACCTTCAATTCACATTCATGAAATCCACTCATATAATCCTCCTCATTCTATCGGAATAATCAATTTTTGCAATCCAACAATCTCATGTTGGAAAATAGGAAACATAGGATTGTTAGGAAACAAATCAAACATAGGATGTTTATCATTCCCGTGATACGTCTGGAAGTTAAACTTAACATTAATATACTCTGTTCCATCATGCAATTTCAGATAGTACATCGATATATTAACTGGTGTTGGAAGAAATCCAATGTTTACTCTATCAGGATATATGTCCTTTAATCTCTTCAAAATGGTAAGAGCAGTGTCCTGATTATCTTTATATTCGGTGGTATCCCTAACCGTGTTAAAATCTTCAGATGTTACATATGTAATCTTGCCACCGTTTTTAATCATCTGATTAATGTGGTTATAGTGTTTTCCAAGAAATATTTTTCCAGTTCGTGCAATAAAGATAAGTTCTTTCGCATTCTCCAAGCCTGGTCGATTCCCACGAACCTCCTGATAAGTGAATGGTACGTCACAAATATATATTTCTCTATCTTCCTCAATGCTTCCGACAAATAATCTAAGTTGATTTGTTATCTTTTCTTCAAGTTCCTCATCGGTTCTATAAGTGATGTAAAGTCCCTTATAATTCTTTTGAAATTCCCTTACTTTTAAGATGTCCCTTAACTTTTCTTCAGAATCAGAAGCCGTTATCGTTATATCTTTTTCCGAAAAACAAACAAATACCTGCTTCCCTGCCTTTATCATTTCTTCTATTTCTTCTATCGTACCAGAAGTCGCCCTGGCAGTAGGAGTTCCCAATCTACTTCCAAAAAGAGCAATAACCATGTCAGCATTTTTGATAATGCTATTGTTGATAATAAGCTGTGGATCACCCACTCCAAAAAGGACATCCTTTTGCCAATATTTAATATCAAAGTGCATTTGTCGAAAATGCGCATTCTGCTCATTCACAATTGCCACAGCATTTTGAAGTTTTTCTCTATCACCCACCATATCTGAAGGGCATGATACAACAATATTATAATGCATAAACTTTTGTGCCATAAGATAATCCTCCTATGCCTTATCATGCTGTACACACAAAATTCTGAATTTAAGAATAATAAATCCTAATCAAAAAAGCCCCATCACCCTTATCCCCGCACTATACCCTCTTACGGAATTAAGTTTGACAGAGCAAAATCTACAATAATGTCCATCCCGAACTTGTCTGCTCAGACAAACTTATCCGTCCAAACCTACTAAACCTATCTGAAACACCTTTCCCAGTGCCGCCTCATAGCAGGCTGCCTTTATTATCGGGACACGGTTTATAAACTTTTCTGTCTACATTCTAACACAGGAAATGCGTCTTTTCTCTTTCGTTATGCAGAGGTAGTATAGCTAAATATCGACATAGTTCTTTATAATTCCCCGCCATATTGCAATAGCATGTCCATATAAACTTTTAGCATCCGCTTCTTCTCCGGCGATAAACATTGGTATGCTTCAATCATCTCTCTCACGTCCTCATCTTCTTCACAGTTCTCATCGTACCCTTGCCTCTCCAGCAAATCCGCTATCGTCACATTCAAGGCATCACAAATTGTCAGTACTGTATAAATATATGGTTTCGTTTCTCCCCTCATTAGGCAACTTATACTGGAGGTTGACATTCCTGTGGCCTTTGCCAAAGCATATTGTGTAATATTTTTATTTTGACAAATTGTCTTCAACTTGGCAAGCATGACTTGATAGTCCTCATCAGGATTGTACATATGTATATCTCCAGTTTCATTTAATCATTTTTCTTTGTCCTTCTATTTATATATACGAATATGACCACATTGGGGTCTGATCCCAATGTTCACAGATTATGCCTGGAAGAACATTCCGACGACAGAAGAATAAAGCAATAGGCAGAACACATTTTAACAATAAAAAAGTTGCATTCTAATATCAATAGCTGTTAATAGGGCTTTTTCTGAGAAGCTCTATTAAAATGCGTCTTCTTTTCAAATCTACCTTCCTCTTTTCTCAATTTCGCACCGTTAGTCATTAACCTGAGCAAGCACTTGTCTTAAGTTGACATTAGGTTGACCACATTGGTGCCTGACCCCAATGTGGTCACGGAACTGCGGTTTCACCGCACAAGAATATTCATTGCGTACTATTCAACGAGAAAATTATCAACGAATATAGCTTCACACCTGTTGAATATCCCAATCATTTTTGGCTCAATAAACCTCAATCTAATAATATCCAAAAAGCTGCATACCGAAAAAACTATAATAATACACACAAGAGCGTAAATCGGAAAAAGAGCGCCCATGTATAACTTATCCACTTTCAATAGACCATGCCAAATCACAGATCGAGCAACCGCCGATTCGTGTATCATATAGACGCCCAAAGTAGAAGCGGCTATAGTATTAATCACACTATTTGGTTTACATTTCAAATTTCCAATCAAGCTGAAAATTATAAAAGATGAAAGCGGAACTATAACACTACCGCAAACAAAAAATGTAATAATTTTCGAGATACCTTTATTTATAATAGAATCGGTCGACATCTGAAATCCATAGGATGTTAAAAGTGCATACATACCAATGGATAATATCAGCATAACGCACATGACAAATCGGTACCCCTTCTTCATCGTCACTTTTCCAAGTACATTGTATTTTCTTATATACGCTCCCATACAATAAAACAGAGCCAACTCATGGACAGAATAAAAAGTTGTATCTAAAAAAGTTCCAAGCGTATAAACAAACCAAATGGCTAAAATAGCAACAATACAGCCTTTTTCGTTTAATTTCATAAACAGCTTATTAATTAGCGGATGTAGAAGAACTATCAAAACATAAGCCGTTACAAACCACCAATTTCCTTTAGAAATCGGAAGTATTGCATCACCTACAACATATTTCAATAGTGATATAAGGCTTGAAATATCATCAAATCTATATCCCAAGGCATATGATATGATAAATAATAGCGTAGCGAACAACCCATAATAAACGGATTCACATACTATTTTCTTCAAGTTGATCTTATCATTATAGATAAGAAAATACCCTGTAAGCATTGCAAACAGCGCAACTCCTATCCCCCCCGGCCATTAATCCGGAGGAAAACAGTTTATTCACTGCACTGCCATCTTTCCAAACAACATCCGCCGTATTGATAACGCCATGGACAGCCAAGTGAGATGATACTATAAAGAGCATCCCAATTATCCTTATCAATTCAAAATTAGAATTTCTTTTTGATAAATCTGTATTCATATAATAAGTATCCTTCCTATAATTTCAAGCCCTAAATCATTGATTTTTGGACTTTTTCTTTAAACAGTTACCTCATAACAAGTGCTAAAGTGCATGAACATTCATTGTATCAAGTACTGAATAGCTGAAAACAGGTACACCAAATAAAGCATCCATTGCTTTATAAAGGCTATAATTCCTCTGTTCTGCTATGATGATGAGCCTTCCGTGTCTAATGGCATCGTGTGCCAACTTCCTTCGTCCCATCTGCTCATACACTGAGTGCCGGCTAAGCTTTCAAACAGGATCATGCCCTACGGAGAGCACTACTGCCAGCTACAGCTCTTGTTTGTTTTGATTGTTACTGACCTTCCTTTGCTGCAGGGATTCTTTTCATTGGACGCCTCCCCTTCTTTATCAGTTGGTCTTGGTGCTGATGTAGTGTACTTCACACTCCATCTGGTTTACGGGTTTCTTTTCCAGAACCCTGCCCGAATCCAGATAAACTCTGAATCCCAGTAAGTGTCTAGAATTGTAATGCTATCTTAAGTAGTACTTATGCTGCCTGTGGTATTGACTGATCTGGTCTTACAATGTCTCCCAACAGTTTCTTCGGATCATATGTTGTCCCTTTTGTCAGCTTTGGTTTCCAACTCATGCCAGGTAGATGCTTTTAACTCTGCCTTAATAGCCTCAGCTTTTGCAATAATCTCCTGCTGTTCGAAAATATTTACTGTTAAAACTTGATTTTTCTTCTTTGAGCCTTTAATATTCATTGTAGATACCTCTTGTATTCGTTAGATTTTACCAACTGGCAGGTCAGTAATAATCTAATTTTACTTGAGGTATTTTATTGTCAATTTCTTGACCTATTTAAATTATACAGGAAGCTTGTAGAAATAATAAATCAGCCCAAGTAGCCATATTTATTTTTTATATTTTTTTTAATAACTTCTTTTTCCTCATCCGTTATACTATCCCAATGATTTATATATTTTGAATCAATAATATACGATGACTCCCTATCTTTCATAATTTTATCTTTAAAACATTCATAAGATGTAATAACACGTGCCGGATTGCCACACACAACACTATTTGCAGGAATATCTTTCGTTACAATTGAACCGGCTCCCACAATCACATTATCACCTATTGATACATTAGGAAGTATTATGCTCTTTGTTCCAATAAATACGTTGTTTCCTATATTGACTTCGCCAACTCTAGTATGGGCACCCACAAAAAAAGTGGAAGAATCATGTGTCAATATTTGAACGTTCGTTGATATAGTAACATTGTTTCCAATAGTTATAAGCCATGGAAAAAGTGAATCTATCCCATCTATTGAATAACATTCAACATTTTCTCCAATAGAAAGCCCTCTTTTTTTATAATAATCCAAATCTTTTTTTCTTTTAAATAACATATTTTCTCCTCAGCAAATCATGAATTATAAATTAATGGAATATGACCTTCAGTAGCATTATCTCTATGTATAATTTTAGCAGGATTACCAATTACAATTGAATGATCTGGAACATCAAAGTTCACAAATGTATTTGGCGCAATAAGTACATCATTACCAATTTTGACTCTTCCAACTATCGTAGAATTAGCTCTAACGCAAACTCTATCCCCAAACGTAGGAACGCCTTCTCGTTTTCCTCTAATGTCTCTTCCTATAGTCACACCATGGGTAATGAAAAAATAATTTCCAAATCTTGTCTCCCCATTTATAACAATTTTCCCCCAATGCCCGATTATTAATCCTTTACCGACCGAAGTATTGTATTCAAAACTAATTCCTGTTTTATTTTCTAACTTATGAAGTTTATATTTAAAAATCTTTCCCCAAAAGGTATTCTTATTAGCTTGATATTTACGATATAGACATATATATTTCCACTCATACCCTCTAATAAATTCTTTAGAAAGTTTTCCTCTAAATGCTTCATTAAACTTTCTATCATATTCAATATTATTAATATAACTAGTATTCAATTTAATATTCAATATTATCACCTCATTGTACTTTATTTTTGGGTTTAAAAACTCTATGAATTAATGCACTCATTTCAGGATTATTTTTATAAACTACAAATACTATAATAATTGGAACACTAAAAGCTATGAAGCATTCTATACAAAAACTAATCATATTATTCATATGAAATCTATACCCTAAAATCCAAGTCACAACTAAAGATAAATCAAGTATAAACATATTGAAATAATAATGTTTAAGAAGTTTCCATTTACCAAATCCAAATACATCTTGACCAACTCCCATAATAAAAGGAGTAACCGTAATTAACCCTTTGGCAATTATAGTTGCCGAAAAAATTCCTGCTAAGCCAAAAAATTTTCCCAAAACAATAGACAAAACTATATTCACAATACCACCTATTAACTGAAGACTTCTTCCTGTTTCAAAATTGCCACTTGCCTCTCTAAACGAATTTGCAATCTGAGTAGTAGTATCAAAATAAAAATTAATGCATAAAAACAAAACAACAGGTTGGCTCAATATATACGATGAATCTAATTCTCCAATCCACAATTTAATAAACGAATTCAATAATTGAAATAGACATGTTGTACAGATAATACTAATTCCAAAAACCAAAAAGTCTAATTGTTTATATATTATAAATTGTTTTTCTCGTGATTCTTTTGCTATGACATTCCCTATTCCAGCTGAAAATGCGTTTATAATTATACCTACAAGCATAGAAATTTGTGAAATTATCATATAGTAATTACTGTAATATCCAACAACAACTGTGCCTAAAAGTACAGAAATAATAATATTGTCTGTTGTATTGAATAATACACTACCCACTTTAAACATAAAAACAGAACCGATATCTTTAAAAAACGACTTCATCTCACTTTTCTCTATTGGAATAGATTTTCTATCTTTTAAATATGGGTATTCTTTATCAATTTTATTAGCAGTAATAAGGTTTTTAAGCAGTACTAGCAAAAACTTAAAAATCAGATATGCATAATAGTCTTTAAAAATAACTAAAACCATAATATCAACAAAACAGTTGATAAAAGTAAAATAAATATTAATTTTTTCAATCTTATATTGTTCTTGATTAGCTATTACCAATGCCTGTTTATATGCAAAAAACAAATACGACGATGCTGTATTCAATAAATACAAAAAATAAACGAGATACAAATTTACAGGTACGGCTTGATTAAAATTCACCACTTTTGGTAATATAGGCATAATCATAGAACCTAAAAGAATAATTATTAATCCAACAATCCTATAACATTTTTTATAAAATATCATTAAGGACTTTATTCGATCTATATTTTTTTCAGCTATCGGTCTATATAAATAAAATGAAATAGCGGATCCAATCCCTAATTCTGACAATGCTAAAATAGATAATATATTAGTAAACAATCCATTTAATCCCAGAAACTCAGCACCTAAAACCTTAATGAATATAGTTCTACTAACAAAGGTCATAATTAAGGTCAAAGCTTGACGAATTCCACTTGAAACAATTGTTAATACAGAATTTTTTGTACGTGAATTATTCATAAGACTATTCAATCATCTCCAATACTTCTCCCGTCAATATTTGACCATATTTACAATTTAGATAAAGTGCTAACGGAACAGTCTCCATTACGCTCATTGTTCTATTGCTTGTAACTCCATTACAAATCACACCGTGAGTTCCAAAAGCTTTTCCTAATCCTTTTATCATACTTGCAACTGAATCAAGTAAAACAATATCATCAGAAATAAGAATTGTAGTACAACTTCCTTCTTTCACATTATCAATAAGATAATCACCCTCATATTGGAGCTGTTCATACACAAACGACATTTCATCCAATAAAGAATTATTTTCTGTATACTTAAAAATATTAATAATGTGATTATATGACATTTCCCCTGTATTTTCAAATTCTTGATAATTTTCAAAAGAACTTATAATACTATAACAAATTTTTTCATGTTTTATTAATTTTTCTAAAGAATGCAATTCATGTTCCTGGAGATTGGTAACAATATATAATTGTTCTTGATTAAGAGTTCCTCCGCAACATGAGGACTCAATATTTTCGTATAAAAAACCATTGTATATTGGATATTTATAATTTGTAGTACCTAAGATTTTTTTTATAATGCATTTAATTTTTCTCATATAATCCTCTCATCATAATACTTCTCCTGCAGATGCTATTATAGGAGTATTTGAAATATACCTACCATAATCAGATGATAAAAAAGCACTCAACGATGCTATTTCTTCTGTCAAAGCAACCCGTTGCAGAATATTATGTCCATAAGACAAATCGTCACCCAATTTATAATTAACCATACCAGTTGCAACACATCCTGGAGCTATGGCATGAATATTAAAATCAGGATATTTTTTCTTTAATACTTTTGTATAAGAAGATACTCCGCTTTTGGAAATTCCATATGGCGTAAATTGAAAATTTTTATAAAGGGAGCAAATTGATGATATGTTAATTATTGAACACTTTGCGTCATTTTCTTTCGCTTTTTTTATAATAGAATCTGTTAAAATTTTCATTCCTATCAAATTTGTATTAAAACTTTTTTCAAAGTATTCTTTTTTTACCTTTCTAAAAAGACCATTTCTATCTATATCACTAAGAACTCCTGCATTATTGATTACGATATCAATATTGATATCACTACACTCTAATAAAAACTGCTCAATTGAATTTACGCAACATAAGTCAAGTAAATATCCAAAATACTTTCCTTCTGGATAATTTTTCCTTAAATACTCATATGTAACACGACGATTTTTCTCGGATCTAACAGTAAAAATAACATTACATCCCTCTTTTGCGTATCTTAGGCAAAGCGATAATCCAATACCTCCGTTTGCCCCTGTAATTAAGGCTGTTTTGTTTTTTAGTTTACCTCCTGTAACACTTCCGCTCGAATATGCCGCTTTTAGTTCTTCAGTATATTTTAATGGTACTATTACTTCATTTCTAAAAAATTTTTTAAACATATATGTTCTCTCCCAGATAATAATTCAAATCATTCATCAACTTTTTCAGAAATAATTTGCTGCCTCGCTTATTTAAGCAAAATCCTCCATCAATATACACTCCTGACTCTTCAAATAGTTCCGAATTTCTTTGATAATCTAAAAATAGTACATTATACTTTTCTACAATAGTATTTATAGACTTATAAAGAACCACATTTTTAAACTCACTCGAAAACCTAGATTCAAGTGCTTTAGAAAAAGGAGGAGTTACAATAACAGGTTTTAAATCATGATTTAAGCATGTTTCTACAATTTCTTCTAAAATAACTGTATTTTTTTTAATAGTCCTTATATTGTTTTCAGATAAATTTATCTCTTTCAAATCATTTAACCCAAAAAGTTTAAGCCATATTTCTTCAAGGGAATCCAATTTACTATCACAATTTATGCAATAACATGGGTCACCATCATATATATCCCTTAGCTTGTATAAATCATCTTTGACTACTTTTCTATACATTTTAATCCGTTTTTTTTGAGGAATATGATTCTTAAAAATCTGTTTTATTAATTTCTGATTATCATTATTGTCAAACAACATTAAACATACCACAACAGGAATTACGACAATGCCTCCTTTTTGTACATTTTTAAGATATTTTTCTAAAACGAGTTTATCACAAAATAATGATTGTGAATTCATTGCAAAGTTAACCCCGTTTATGTGTAAATCTTCATATGTTCCAAATGCATATTTCGCATATGTTGACCCTAAATTTAAAATTTTAAAATTCGTTTTTTTCTGTATAAAACTCTTGTATAAAATTCTCAGATTATAATAATAATTCGTTTTTTTCCAAAAAAAGTCTATTGCAATAGAACTTAACAATATTAAAAATAAAAACAAAAAACCTATTAGTATCACAACTTAACTCCTATTATTCTTTTAAATCCTTCTACTATTTTTTTGACAATATTATTATTAGTTGGAATTTCTTGAGGAGAACAATATTTAGCAAATAGTTCTTTTTTATCCAATACATTATATTCATCCCAAAAACTTTCTCTTCTTTCCCCCATAGGTGCAGATTTATTATAATTACTATTGTACTTTATTAAATCATCGAATGACATTTTCTTCCAATTAACATCTTTTATTATTTCATTATACAGATTCTTTCCTTTGGGAGAATGGCATACAATACATGATAACCCATTATTATCAGTCATTTCTGGTGCTATATTGGCATATCCCCAACAATCAGATAAAGTAATGTCACTTGCCCTAGTATTACCTTTAAATATACAATTACTACATGATGGTCGAGAATATAAAAAATTATAATAACCAGTAAAATAATATGTTTGTTTTCCTACGCAACAAAAAGTTTTCTTATCCGTACTGATTTTAAGAGCAAAATTGTTCCATCCATATTTTTTATCTTTAAAATTAACTGCTGTTATCAATTCATTCTCAAAAAAAGTATCTAAATAATCTTTCCACACTTTCGGAGATGGGGTTCCTAAGCATATAAAATCTACACATATAAGATTTTCATAATCTCTTTTCAAAAATGATTTTAGTCCTGCAATTTGACAAGTCGAACCTACAAACAATACTTTTTTATCCATCTGAAGAAATTTCTTAACTTGTGAAAAAGAGTTTCCAATTCTACTTTGCATATACTTTGAGCCAATTAGCTTCTCTAAATCTTTTTCGTTATCTACACAAATGTGTTCGGCTAAGTACTCATCATCGTAAGCAGAACCAAAAACGATACCGTCTTGTTCCACAATTTTTTTTGCTAATAGAATAAATATTCCGCCAGACGAACTTATATATCTTTCTTTATCGTTTTTATTAAATGCAACAAAACATTCTTTTAAATCCAATTCATTTGTTTCTTTTTTATTGTACGGACAAATTTTTTCACATAAACCGCATTTAATACATTTCGTTGAATTTACTTTTGGATATAGGAATCCTTCATTGTCTTCTACCATATCAATTGCATCAACAGGACATACACTATAACACGCTGTACATCCACAACACTTTTTTTTATCTTCAATTCTTATCATTATACGCCCCTAATCTTAGAATACATTCCTTTGCATCATACGCTTTTTGGATATAATCTTGAATTTCGTCCTCTAAGATTTTTCTAATATAATGTTCATTTTGTTGTAACATTTTATATTTTCCCAACAATTCATTTTGTTTTTTAAGGTTTCTATAATCTATTAATGTATAATCTGGCATTTTCAAATCTTTTGAAATTCCTTTAGATTTTATTGAATATCCTAAAGCAATCGAAGGGACACATACTGAATATGCTGAAATCATTGCATGTGTTCTTGCACCTAAAAAGAATCTACATTTTGAAATGGCATATCTAATTTGACAATAATTAAGCTTATATGTATCAAGTATCTGAATTCTATTGCTTTCTTTGAATTTATTTTTGAAATACTTACAAGTTATTCGGTCATCTTGCTCCTCCCAAAATACATGTGGAATAAAAACAATTGTCATTGTTGTTTCACTTAAAATATATTCCATAAGATTAATAACATTCTTTTCAAAACATGTTGTTGCATTAACACTCCCGGACACAAAATTACTTAAATTTATGCCGACACAATCATTCTCAAAATATGATGGTAAATTAATACTTTCCGGTGCTAAAACAAAAGCTGGATCTGGATACAATAGTACTTGTTTTAATCCAAGCTTATTAGTCATATATTCATATGTCAATGATTCTCTAACTGTAATTAACGAACATTCTGAAAGTGCCTTAAATTTTTCAGAAGTATAATTTTCTTCGCCAAATGAGCAGCCCCACAAAACTGTAGTAATATTTTTATTGTGTAAATAATCCACAATATAATTTACTTGATTATTGCCATAACATAACATATCCCCACCAGTAATAAAACAAATCTCATCCTGGTTTATTGTTTTCAAGAAATTACTGTATCTAAGATAATAGACATATTTTTCTTTATCCTTAATTTTTAACTTGTTGATTACTTTAATCAATATTTTTTTTAAAAAATCATATTTAGTATTTATATACGAAATTTGTTTCTCAATACCTGTAATAATATCATTTTCAATTTCTCTACTAAAACCAATATAATTTTGGGGTAAAATATCAAGTATTTGAATAGTACCTCTTGCTATCGCCTCGCAGCCTCTATTCCCGGAATCTAAATGAATAGGAAAATAGAATTTCTTAACGGCGTCACCTTTATCCATTTGTTTCACTCCATTCTTTTATCCATTCTAAATATTTATATTTATTATTAATAGTTGGTTCTAAAATCATTCCCTCACACCATTCATTCCATGCATTGATAAACAACATATCCGTTTCTTTTATTGAGTTCATATATTCAAAAAACTTTTCCTTAGATACTTCATTAATTACATATCCTCTATTGGCATGACGTGGTGTATTGTCCCATGAAAAAAAGGCTCCTCTTATACAATTACAATAAACTGACTCATTTTTTAACATTATTGTGTATAAATCATCTGCATCAAAAATGTCAGGTTTTATATTTTTAAACACCTTAACAAAATGTCTTTTTAATTTTCTCTTAACCTTTTCACCAAAACTACGTTTATCATTTAATAATGACAATGCTAACGATGGTTCCCTAAAAAAATATTCACTTTTTAGTTTAGGATTATCATTAGAGTGATTAACAAATTTGTGAATATCTGATATTGTTTCGACGATATAAACCCCGTCAAATCCATAGTCAATACATCTTCTATTTAAAAATTCAACCATATCGTTTTTTTCAATAAAATCCGGATTATATATTACAAATATTGGTCTATTATTGACTTTAATATATCTCGAATCCGAAAAGAATTTAATTAAATACTGAAAATGTTTTTCCCAATCCTCTTGACCACCATATGTTTGTTGCTTTAGTAATTCCTTTGTACCATTCCAAGACCTATACCATGAATGATTTGCCCAACAGAAAAAAAATGGCTGATCTATATCTTTCCACTTTAACAAGTTCTCAGCTGGTTTTTCGAGCAGTAAATCTCCACAAAAATAATAATGATAGTAAATCAATCCATCTATACAATATTTTTTCATAAGGCTTGTTTGCCATTCAACAGTATTTTTATCCAAAAGGCAATAATAATTGTTATCTAACGGAGTAATAGGTTGAACATGATTTTCATATAATTTTTTTGCTTTTTTAACGTTAACCCATTCTGTAAATCCTTCCCCCCACCATTCGTCATTCTCTTTTATAGAGTGAAATTGAGGTAAAAAAAATGCATATTTTTTCATTATTTGTCTCCATCTCTTTAATCAAAGTTTATATTTTTATCTTATCAATCACATGTAATCTTCTTACGTCGCATATATATTTTCCCAAAAATTTTTATTACTACCGGGTGCAATCTTAAGATCATCAATTTCATTTTTGTATTTCTCGTTGTTAAAGGAGAAAATAATATATCATGAAAATTTTCTAAAGCTTCGTTTTTGAATTTCTGTGCAAATTTTTTATTTTTTTCTGTTGTACTACTAATTGACATAATAGCATATTCTATAACTCTAGGAATATATTCTTTGAAGTACAAAACATCAGAAATTTCTGATGTTTCTATATGCATCACCCTTTTTATTACCTTCAAATCATCCATTCTTTTTCCTATTGAATAGGATTTTGTCGCACTAGTTTCTCTTCGCACATAGTGATATGCATTAATAGGTGCATAATATAATTTGGATGAAATCTTTATGGTTTGATATTTAAAATAAAAATCCTCTCCAAATTTTATATCTTTATCGAATTTGCAATGCTTAATAATATCCTTTTTATAGAATGTAGCAACAGCTCCCCAACCAAAATATTTTTGCTCTATTAAAGTCTTTATTGCTTCTTCTCTATCCATAGCAAAGTCATTTCCAAAGTCATACTTACAGACCGTGACTCCATTAGTATCAATCACCCATCCATTAAATAGTATATCTATATTGTTCTTTTCCAAAACATCTACCGCTTTAATTATGTAATCTTTCTCTACCCAATCATCAGAGTCAAGAAAAAAAACATAATCGCCAGTAAACATTTCGATACCTACATTTCTAGAATCACTTACTCCTGAATTGTATTTGTTTACAATTTTTATTCTGTTATCTATTTTAGAATATTTTTCAATAATCTCTGCTGTGTTATCTGTGCTTCCATCATTTATAATTATTACTTCAATATCATCATATGTTTGATTAATAACAGAATTTATACATTTTTCTATATATGCTTCTACATTATAAGCAGGTATAATTATACTAATTTTCATTTTCTTTAATCTCCCGTTTATCTTTTTGACTGATAATTCCATTAACCAAACAATACAAAACTGGTCCAACCACATAGTGAATAGAAACTATATATGTTTCAACAAAACCAGAAATTAGCATCAGAATAATAAGTGCTAACAAAATGGATTTGTCTACACTGTTTAAATATTTCTTTTCTGAAATGTAACTTTTGTAAATCATAATATATGGGAAAACACCAAGCAAACCATTTTTAATTAAGATGTTAACATGTGCCATTTCCACACTTGCTTCCCACCCAAGAAAACTTCTAATATTATTAACATATGTATTTCCATTATCTGCATATGCAATGTCGGAAATACCAAACATCAATCGTTTAGAATCATCCAACATATAATCTAAAAGATTTTGAAATCCTCTCATTCTATATGCATATGTTTTGATATTTATAAGTATATTGTTATAAAGATATATCGCCATCAGTATCAAAATAGCCCCAAATATAACCCCAAATACTTTTTTTTGTTCCTTCTTTAAACTTACTATTTTGTTATAATTTACACCTAACACAAATAGCACACACAAGACACATGCACCCTTTGAACCACTGAGAATCAAAAATATGGAAATAGCACATAACGTATAAACACTTCTTTTTGTATTAATTCGGTTGGTACGCTTAAAATATATATAGTTAAGAACAAAAAGAAGCATCCATATCCCACCACAATAGTTTTTTACTTGAAATCCAGACACATATAGTATTCCTACAATTGATTCATCCGATCCAAGTGTGAGCCCCAATGTTCCGGTGATTGAGCCAATGAGTGCAGAAAAAACAGCTCCTGAAAAAATAGCATTCGCAGCAATTTTAATCCTCTTATTTGTAGACAGGACGCTTTGTGACTTCAATGCAAACGACATCAATGCAAATGAGGTCAAAGCAATCATATAGCAGGCTTTTGTCGGCGCCCCTTTTATAAATGCGCCAATTGACAGTAATAATGTCAATAAGAGTACTTTGATTGTTTCTGTTATGCTTACATGATTGGTCTTACTTGGCCAATAACATAAGATCAATAATACCACTATCCCTAAATACTCAATTAAGTCTCCGAATTTTGCACCTAAATATTTTCCGTTTCCGATTGTAATCAGAAAGAATCCCAGAAAAGGCAAGATATCTTTCGCTTTGATTTTCATTTTCTAATATTTTCTCCTTCGGTAGCATTGCCTCCACTAATTATCTTTCGATAGTCAGCTATTCCAGACGTATAATATGAAAAAAGTTTTGCAGCCTTTTTATAGCTTCCCAAACATTTTTTACTATTTCGTACTGATTGTAATATTGCAAGGAGGTATGAACTTCTTGGATATGCTGCTTCAATAAGTGCTCCCTTATCTCTAAAGTACTTTTCATTATACCCTTTAAACCAAGTTGAATCGCTCATATCAACGCTTGCTATTCTGATGGGGGTCTTATAGAGCTTTAAACCCTTTTCAATTAATTCCTTTAGAAATAATGTATCCTCTCCGCATGAATACGTCGCTCCACTTCCAAATAAGGTGTTAAAATAAACATTTTTACCTATAAGTGCTCTCTTCCTTATTGCGATATGAACCGACCCATATTCGCGAGACTCTCTTTTCCCTACGCGTGCATACTTTTCTATAGGTTTTCCTGATCGTTCGTCATTAAGTGCTGTTACATTGAAAACCAACGCATCAGCTTCTAGATGTTTTTGAAACTCATTTATAATATCTTCTCTGTAGGTATCTGTGTATACCATATCATCATCTGCAATGCACAAAATCTCCCCTGTGCATCTTAAAAGAGCATTGTTTCTACTTCTTGATAATCCTCTTTCTGCAAAAGTATAACATTCTATCTTATATCCATGATAAAATACACATTCATATTTCACGCTATCAGACTGATTTATAATCAATACATCCGATGCAATATGCATCTTATCACATAGACCAATAATATCTGTCAAATTCATTGTTGCCACAAGTAGTTGTAATCTAGGCACTTTTATCCTCCACATATTTTATCCCATTAAAGTCTTCTATTTATAGAATTCCAATATGGAATTTTTAATTTTTTACCAAACATCAAATCGGTTTCTGACTTTATGTCTGGATCGAAACCCGAATTTGGCGATAGTGTTATCTCTCCAAAATATATTTTTCCATCTATATTGTACAAATCAATTCTTGCAAAAATAAAATCAGCGGATAATATACGCGCTATTTCTAACATTTTTTCAAAATTTTTTGGTCTCTCAATTTTGGGATTCTGAATCTTTTCATCGCCTTTATTCAATGGAACAAAATTCCACTCTTGATCATAATACAAATATGATGCTCTATGTGTATTTTTACTAAAACGGTCTTTACAAACCAAAGTAACGTCTGGCTTTCCGTTAAAGCAATATATCTTATAATCCATAGGAACGTTTCCATTATCAGAAATAAACTTTTCACATATAATCCTTGGTTTAATATTTCTATATTGATATTCCCGACCGATATAAAAGAAATTACTTTTTAGCGATTTTTCAACTTTATCCTTTGCCTTTGTAAAATCAAGTTTATCTTTGTCCGTACAGACTACAAGGCCGCCAGAATCATGGTTGCATTTTAAGACAAATTGCTTTGGAAGCAAAGAAAAATCAATATCTTCATAATCCTTCCAACTACCCAATAACGGGATTAAATATTCCTCTCCTATTTTTTCTTTCACATAATCTCGTACCAGCAGCTTATCAGACACTATTGATTGCAGTGGAAATCTATAATTAAATTTCATCCACTGGAGCTTTTCATTCAAAGTTGTTGGGTTATCCATATTTAGCTTTCTTCCAACTCTTAGCCGATAGTAGAGCTTGATATAGCTTTTATCTGGTAGAAACCTTAAACTTTTTTTCAAAAAAGTCATAACCTTATCTCTGTTCATAAACAATTTCCTTCTATATAATCTTCAATACTCGTAATGATGTTTATCGTATTAGATTCATAGCTGTTGTACTTTGTCCCTCGAACTGTATCTAGTGCAATTTCCAATTTGTTGGTATCTTGACAAGGACATATCAAATTCAAGTCATCAAACTGCTTTATCAGTTGGAGTTGATGGTCATCAACATGCTCACCATATTTTGCAAGTCTTGGAACTGCGATTACCTTTTTTCCTTTTTTTACAGCTCCGATAATAGCTCCAGTACCTCCATGTGTTATAACAATGTCGGCTTTTCCCATTTCTTTGCTAAATTCATCTCTATCCAAAAACTTTTTGTAATTAAAGTTTTTCGGAAGATAATCACTGTATCCAATCTGCGCAAACACATCCGCTGCTTCGATTGTTCCTCGTTCACACAATTCATCTACGGCTTTCAGTAATCTATTAAATTGAAATTTCTGTGATCCAAGTGTTATAAAAATTTTCTTTCCCATTTAATAGATTCCTCCTAAATATTTGGCTTTAGGATAAAATTTCAGCATCGATTCCCACTGAACATAAAACCGATCTGCAAATTTATAAAGCAGCTTTCCAGTTTCTGTCGGTGAAGTAACTTTTGCAAAAGACTCTATATAAATCAGTTTTTTACCCATAAGTTTAGAAATCAGACAAATCGGTATCATAGCAAGAACTCCGGTACAGATGACCACATCTGGTTTTTCTTTTCTGTAAATGCCGATAGACTTCCAAGCATTTTGAATCATCCGCCAGATAAAATCTTTTTCTCGGCGATTGACCTGCTTCATATAATATGTTTTCTCACCCTTTGCTTCTGCACTATAATCAGTCTTCTCAGTAATGACAAAGCTGTCATATTTTTCCATCAACGGTTTTAACATCATGAGCTGCTCATAGTGTCCGCCTGATGAAGCCGCAAAGCATATCTTTACATTTTTCTTTTCATTCATCTCTCTATACTAACCCACACTTATCAATCTCTCTGGAAAATATCTCTCGTATAAACCTTATCTTTCACATCATCCAAGCACTTGTCATAGCGGTTTGCGATAATAGCATGGCTCATCTCCTTGAACTTAGCCAGATCATTAACTACTACTGATCCAAAGAAAGTCTCACCGTCTTTCAGAGTTGGCTCATAGATGATCACAGTTGCGCCCTTTGCCTTGATACGCTTCATGACACCCTGAATGGAACTCTGACGGAAGTTGTCGCTGTTGCTCTTCATAGTCAGACGATATACGCCGATGGTTACAGACTTTTCCTGCTTCTCATCATATTCATTGTCATCATCGTAGCCGTAGTAACCAGCCAACTTCAGGACACGGTCAGCAATGAAGTCTTTACGAGTTCTGTTGCTCTCGACAATAGCTTCGATCAAGTTTTCCGGCACATCTGCATAGTTTGCCAGCAGCTGCTTCGTATCCTTCGGCAGGCAGTATCCGCCGTAGCCAAAGGACGGGTTATTGTAGTGGCTGCCGATACGAGGATCAAGGCAAACACCGTCAATGATCTGTTTGGTATTCAGACACTTGCTCTCCGCGTAGGTGTCCAGCTCGTTGAAGTAAGCCACGCGCAGTGCAAGATAGGTGTTAGCAAACAGTTTAACTGCTTCTGCCTCGGTGAAGCCCATAAACAGTGTGTCGATGTTTTCCTTAATCGCGCCTTCCTGCAATAGGCCAGCAAACTCATGAGCGGCCTCCACCAAACGCTCGTCATCGAGATCAGTACCAACGATGATACGAGAAGGATACAGATTATCATAAAGTGCCCTGGATTCACGCAGGAACTCCGGGCTGAAGATGATGTTCTTACTATTGAATTTCTCACGCACAGAAGCGGTGTAACCAACAGGAATCGTGGACTTAATGACCATAATAGCATTCGTGTTATATTCCATGACCAGTTTGATTACAGCTTCGACCGCAGATGTATCAAAGTGCTGAGTGTGGCTATCGTAGTTTGTAGGTGCGGCTATTACAACGAAATCTGCATCGGTGTATGCGGTCTTCGCATCCAACGTCGCGGTCAGATTTAATTCTTTCTGTGCGAGGTACTCCTCTATATAATCATCCTGAATCGGAGACTTGCGATTGTTAATCAGCTCAACCTTCTCCGGTACAATATCAACTGCAGTTACCTGATGATGCTGACTAAGCAAAGTTGCAATCGACAGACCAACGTAACCCGTGCCAGCAACGGTGATTTTATAATTCCTCATAGTTTCATTCTCCTTACATTGCTCCATCATTTTTTAATACTCCCACAGCAGTCTGCCAAATAATTTTAATATCCCCTTTTACACTCCACTCCCCGATATACTGTGTATCCAACTTCACCACTTCCTCAAAGTCCGTGATATTACTCCTTCCGCTCACCTGCCACAGCCCGGTCAGTCCCGGTCTGAATGACATTCTGGCTCTGTGATGTGGTTCATACTTTTCCCACTCATCGAGTGTTGGCGGTCTGGTTCCTACCAGACTCATATCTCCTTTGAGGATGTTCCAAAACTGCGGCAGCTCATCTATTGATGTCTTCCTGATAAACTGTCCTATGCCGGTTTTCTTTGTTCCATCCGGCAGTATCTTGTTGCCTATGATTCTTGGGTCAAAGTCCATCTTGAACATCATTCCGTCGCTCACCTTGTTTTGTGCCATGAGCTCCTTCTTTCGCTCCTCGGCGTCCATGTACATGCTTCTGAATTTGTACATCTTGAACTTTCTGCCATTTCTGCCGATTCGCTCTTGTGCAAAGAAAATCGGTCCGGGTGATGCGATATATATTGCTGGTCCCACAAATATCGTCACTATCAAGGTTATGATGCATCCGACCAGCCCTCCGAGTATGTCCATGCCTCTTTTTGCAAGAAGCTGTGTGGTGCTGGCATAGTTCATGCTGGCTGTGATGACTGTGTAGTCACCGATTTTTTCTACCTGATTAAAGCTACCTGCCATGGCTTTGTTTTTGGTGATGCCTCTGTGAACAGCTATGCCCATCTCCAGGAATATGTCTGCCATTTCGTAGGGATATTCGCTCTCCGCACATGGTGGGATAAGCACCTCATCCACCCATTCCTCACAGGCGTAGTCCACTATCCCGTCATGGTTTGCTACGATTGGTATTTCGCATATTGTTTTGCCCTTCAGGTCGGCATCTGTTGCCGCTGCCACTATCTGTGTGTATCCAAAGCCATTTTCCTTTAGTCCGAGAAGTGTCTCCTCAAGGAGCTTTTCCGGTGCTATAACAAAGAGTGATTTTTTCGATGAAGCGAAGTTTCTTTTTTTGATAATTTTCTTTAATACTACTCTGCCTAAGTACGACACGAGAATATATATTGGAATCATGATGTAGTAAGACATACGCGAATATATCTCGCCCATCTGTGTGGTAAACAGGAAGAAGGTTGTTATTATTTCTACAAGTGCCACATGCTTACATGTAGCTATGAGCTCATCGAGATAGCCGCGCTTCAATACATTTTTGAAGGCATCGGATACTATTTCCACGAAGAAATCTATGAGTAGAAATGCTACTGCCAGTATCCTGTAGTCTTTATCTATGTATGGATTGCCAGGTCCAAAGCGCCATATGTATGACACTATGAATGCTATCTGCATACACAGGACATCTAAGAGCATAAAATCTATATGCTTTGTCCAGCCTCTTCCTTTCTTTCTGTACATTTTTTCTATGTCTCCCTGTATTTCCTGATTACCCTATTTCCAGTTCATCCCTATGCTGTCAAGCCTTGCTATGCGCTCTGTGTCGAGCACCATGCCGCTGGCGTTAGGGTTTTTTCTTTTACATCTGATATTTGATATCCAGCGTCCCAGCTTCACTCCGTCTGTGGAATATGATACCGGCACGTCC
>ERZ857480.49865-NODE-77086-length-42087-cov-11.0348_pt1 | contig 42087 bp, 33 predicted proteins | sample MGYA00519767_ERZ857480 | MGnify/ENA primary metagenome ERZ857480 (study PRJEB31778, sample SAMEA3449210) | human gut metagenome | biome: human gut; feature: human-associated habitat; material: faeces | place: United Kingdom | collected 2010/2012 ...
TGTTCTGACGAAGCCAAGTGAAGTGAGGCGTACTGGAGGTACGTTGAACGGAACGAGGCAAAGTCAGAGCGAAAAAGATGGTGCGCGGATTAAGCCATTTTAACAAGAATTAGTATAAACCACAATAAAAGATGCGAGTCGGACATCCCTTCTCGCATCTTTTGTTATATTCAGTTATCTGTTGCACTTTTTCTTTCTGCTGACAACGCCCGCGCCAATAGCCGCACTGCCGCAAACAAACAGCAGGGCAATCCACAAAGCGGGGTTGCTTGTGTCGCCGGTTTGAGGAAGATTATCAATAATTTCGGGTTTAATATCGGGCTTTTTTTCAAGCGCCGCAATCGCATCTTCGATAGCTTTCGCCATTGCGTCTACCGCGCCCTGTTCGGTGATGTTCTTACCGCGGGCAACAGCTTTAACAGCGGTTTCCACACCGGAGAAATCCTTGTAGTCATCCTTCTTCAATGCGTTTGCTTTGGCAATGGCTTCGTCAACCTTAGTGTAGTCGGCAGGTAAATAAGTCATTGCAATCGTCTGCGTATGCGTTGCCGCATCGGCGGTGATCGTTATATTGCCGGTGTATGCTTTGCAGTTATCGGCTGTTACTTCAACAGGGTAAGTTCCTGCTTCCAAACTGACAGAGCCGGTAACCTCCTGACCATTCACTTTCACAACAACATTGGTCAGGCCGTCCGGCGTTACAACGAAAGAAACCGGATAGACAGCCTTTGTGATAAAATGGACATTTTTATAAAGTGCAAAGTACTGAGTACCGCTGGAAAGCAGGTCAATTTTTGTTCCTTCCGAGTCTACAGCTTTTGCATAATTCAGGTGATAGCCATCGGCAATCACAGGCACACTTTCATCGAAAATTGCGGGGATATTATTCTCATTCGTATTCTTTGCATCAATCTCTGCTTCTTCTACGGTGAAAGATCCGTTACCGCCCATGGGGTATTTACCGTCAGTGGTTACTTTGGCGCCGCCCTTGATCAGAATATTGCCTTTTGCCCATATTGCACCGTCCGCAGTAGAGGTACAGCTTACCTCGCCGCCGTTAACCGTCAGATTGCCCGCGGCAAACAAAGCGGGATAATAGCTTGTTGCTTTAACTTTAGATGCAGCAAGTTCAATATCGCCGCCGTTCCCTTCTTGATCTTTCCAGATATATGCTCCGTTACGTCCGTCCTGGGTTGCCTTAAGCGTAACATCAGCGCCGTTTATAATCTTCAGCCAATGGGCATCAATTCCGGCATACAAGCCGGTGGAATCCACTGTTGCCCCGTCAATTTCGACCATTCTTCCGGCTATGCCCAATCCGCCTTTAGAGTTTATTATGACCCTTGCTTTATCGGAAATCTTGACGTCAGCCCCTGTGCTAATTCCATCGTAGTTTTTCCCGATAACATTGATCACCAGTGTTCCGTCGCCAGTAATCTCGACAGAATTGCTGTAATTGAGGTCTATTCCCATTCCTCCGCCGGGATCGGTTCGGGTAATGCTATTTGTCCCGTTCAACCGTATCTTCAACGTACTGGGGATATTCGTTTTAATGCCGTAGTCTGACATGGCGTCGTTGTTAAGGGTAGCATTGTTCAAGGACAAGGTGTGAGTGGTCGGGTCATAACTTACTGTTCCACTGAAAAGATTATCCTTATTCTCAGACGTGACCTGTACGCCGTCTACCCAGATGCCGTAGTCCGTTGGATCCGCTGCCAGTGCTGTGACAGGCAGGAGTCCAACTACCATTACAATGCCGAGTAGGATTGCAAATAGTTTTTTCTTCATTTTCATTCCTCCAAAGTGTTTTCTGTCCGCTTTTGCTTTCTTCGGCGGCGGACACACCGAGAAGATACGGAAAGGCTTATCCGGAAAAGATATGTTTACCGGCCATAGCGAGGGCTTTCATCATCAAACCACCGCCTTCCCGGTAAACGCAAAAAACCGAAGCCAAGGCATAATACGCCCCGCTTCGGCAGCTGGTTTGTTATAAATTATATAAATTAAGACTTGACGCACTGAAAAAACGGCGCTATACGCCAAGCCAAGCCAAGCCAAGCCAAGCCAAGCCAAGCCAAGCCAAGCCAAGCCAAGCCAAGCCAAGCCAAGCCAAGCCAACAACAAGTGTCGCACTTCCGTTTAACATCGTCAAGCCCTCCTTCCGTAATTTTTAGGGATAATAACCCCGCTTCCCCGTAAATATACGGCAGTATTATAGCAGAATTTATAGCAAATCTCAAGTATTTTTCAGGCTCACATCCAGCAGTGAAGCCGCTTCAGCTTATTGACATAAGCAAACTTGTCTTGGATAGCAAAATCAATAAATTCAGCTATTCTTTCATTTGCGGAAAGGGCTATTCTCCCCCCCTTCGGGGGGAGAATAGCTTTTTTTCTACAGTCTGTAGCGGTGAAGCCTCTTTCAATCCTTGCTTTTTTCGGCATGTTCCTTGTTGCGTTCGGTTCATTTCCGTTTCAAACGACAATAAAAGATGCGAGTTGGTCATCCCTTCTCGCATCTTTTTTATATTTTTCAGCCTTCGGCAAACGGCGCGCGGGTTCACCCCACTTTTATCAGAACAGCCCCGTGATCTTTCCGTCGTCGGTCACGTCGATATTGACGGCGGCGGGCACCTTCGGCAGCCCCGGCATGGTCATAATATCGCCGGAGAGCGCGACCACAAACCCCGCGCCCGCGCTGACCCTGACGCTGCGGATGGTGAGCGTAAAGCCTTCCGGCGCGCCGAGCTTCTTCGGGTCGTCGGAGAAGGAATACTGCGTTTTAGCGATGCAGACCGGCATCCTTCCGCAGCCCTCGTCGGTGAGCTGCTTGAGGGTCTTCATCGCGGCGGGCGTGAAGGAAACGTCCTTCGCGCCGTAGATGCGCGTCGCAACGGCGCGAATCTTATCCGACAGCGGCATGTCATCCGGATAGGTGAAGGTGAACGCGGCGGGATCGGCGTGGCTCGCCTCCTCCATCACCAGCTTGGCCAGCTCGCGGCCGCCCTCGCCGCCCTTCGCCCAGACCTCGCAGAGCGCGACCTTCGCGCCGGTTTCAGCCGCCGCGCGGCGAACCAGCTCGATCTCCGCGTCGGTGTCGCTGGTAAAGCGGTTGAGCGCGACGACCGGGCGCAGCCCCCAGACCTCGCGGATGTTGCGCAGATGGCGGCGCAGGTTCGACAGGCCGCGCTCCAGCGCTTCGAGGTTCTCCTCGCCCAGCTCGGCCTTCGCCACGCCGCCGTGGCTCTTGAGCGCGCGAACCGTCGCCACCAGCACCACCGCGCTGGGCACGAGATTCGCCATGCGGCACTTGATGTCGATAAACTTTTCCGCGCCGAGATCCGCGCCGAAGCCCGCCTCCGTCACCACGACGTCGGCCAGACGGAGCGCCGTCTGGGTCGCGATCACGGTGTTGCAGCCGTGGGCGATGTTGGCGAACGGGCCGCCGTGCACGAACGCGGGCGTGCCGATCAGCGTCTGCACGAGGTTCGGGCGCAGCGCGTCCTTGAGCAGCGCGGCCGCCGCGCCCTGCGCGTGGATATCCCCGGCGGTCACGGGCTGATCGTCGTATGTGCGGGCGACGACGATGCGGGCGATGCGCGCCTTGAGATCGGCGATGGAGGACGCGAGGCACAGCGTCGCCATGATCTCGCTGGCGGTGGTGATGTCAAACCCATCCTCGCGCGGCGTGCCGTTGGGCTTGCCGCCGAGGCCGTCGATGACGCTGCGGAGCTGCCGGTCGTTCATATCCATGCAGCGCTTCCACGTCACGCGGCGCGGGTCGATCCGGCAGGGGTTGCCCTGCTGGATGCTGTTGTCCACCATGGCGGCGATCAGGTTGTTCGCCGCAGTGATGGCGTGCATGTCGCCGGTGAAATGCAGGTTGATATCCTCCATCGGAACGACCTGCGCATAGCCGCCGCCGGCCGCGCCGCCCTTCACGCCGAACACCGGGCCGAGGGACGGCTCGCGCAGCGCGAGGCAGGCGTTATAGCCCTCCAGCCGCAGCGCGTCGGCCAGACCGATGGAAACGGTGGTCTTGCCCTCTCCGGCGGGCGTCGGGTTGATGGCGGTGACGAGCACCAGCCTGCCCTTCTGCGGGAGATCCTTCAGCGCGATGTGATCGACCTTCGCCTTGTAGCGGCCGTAAGGTTCGAGCATTTCCTCGGGAATGTTGAGCTTTTCGGCAATTTTTCCGATGGGCTGCATCTCGCAGGACTGGGCGATTTCAATATCGGTCAACATAGACATCCTCCTTAGCCAAACGAAAAATAAGACAAAGATTGGATGATTTGATTATAATGGAAAAATGAAACGGATGCAACCGATTGCGAACGTTCACCCGCTTCTTTTTCCGCGGGCGAAATTCCCCGAAAAACAGGAATAGATAGATCATCTGTCAATTCCGGGCGAAAATCGTCCTCTTTTTCTTGCTTTTTGCTTTTTAACATGATAAGATGTTTCAAACGCTTTTCCGCGATAAAGGATCAGGGTTTCCCCTTGACGATTTGAAAACCGAAAAGCGAATTGATTTTATAGGAGGCTTGTCTTATGGAACGTGTGTTCAACTTCGCGCCCGGCCCGTCCATGCTGCCGCTGCCCGTGCTCGAGCAGATTCAAAAGGAGCTGCTGTGTTACGGCAGTACCGGCATGTCCGTGATGGAGATGAGCCACCGATCTAAAATGTATCTGGATATCTTCAACCAGACCGTCGCCGATCTGCGCGAGGTCATGGCCATTCCGGATCACTACAAGGTGATCTTCCCGCAGGGCGGCGCGACCGCCATGTTCGCGGCCGTCGCCATGAACCTGATGGACGGCGGCCATGCCGATTACGTCGATTCCGGCAACTTCGCGCACAACGCGCTGGTCGAGGCGCAGAAATACGGCGCGGTCAACGTCGCCGGTTCCTCCCGCGCGGAAAATTACACCCATATTCCGGATTATACGCTCTCCCCGGATGCGAAATACGTCCACATCACGACCAACAACACGATTTACGGCACACGCTGGGATCACATTCCCGACACGGGCGACGTGCCGCTGGTCGCGGACATGTCTTCCAACATCCTCAGCGAGGTCTACGACGTGCGCAAATTCGGCGTGATCTATGCGGGCGCGCAGAAAAACGTCGCGCCTGCGGGTGTGGTCATCCTGATCGTGCGCGAGGATCTGCTCGGCCGCGCGCTGCCGATCACGCCGAAGGTCATGGATTTTGCCAAGCTTGCCGAGGCGGACAGCATGCTGAACACGCCGAATTGCTTCGGCATCTACGTCGCGGGGCTGACCTTCAAGTGGATCAAGGCGCAGGGCGGCGTCGCGGCGCTGGAAGCGCGCAACATCGAAAAAGCCAAGCTGCTGTATGATTATCTGGACGAGAGCAAGCTCTTCACCGGCACGGCGCAGAAGCGCGACCGCAGCCGCATGAACGTCACCTTCGTCACCGGCGACGCGGAGCTGGACGCGAAATTCGTCAAGGAGGCCGCCGCGCAGGGGCTGGTGAACCTCAAGGGGCACCGCATCGTCGGCGGCATGCGCGCCAGCATCTACAACGCCATGCCCGTCGAGGGCGTGCAAAAGCTCGTCGATTTTATGAAGCAATTTGAGACGGAGAATTAAGCCATGAACTATCAGATTCAAACGCTGAACGCGATTTCCCCCGCGATTTACACCCAGCTCGGCGAACACTATCACGTCAGCGACAGCGCCGGGCAGCCGGATGCGATTCTCGTCCGTTCGGCCTCCATGCACGACATGCCGCTTGCGCCCTCCGTGCTGAGCATTGCGCGCGCGGGCGCGGGCACGAACAACATCCCCATCGACGCATGCACGCAGGCGGGCGTCTGCGTGTTCAACACGCCGGGCGCGAATGCCAACGCCGTCTGCGAAATGGTGCTGGCGGCCATGCTGCTCTCCTGCCGCGACATCGTCGGCGGCGTCGAGTGGGCGCGCGGCCTGAAGGGGCAGGGTGACGGCATTGAAAAGGCCGTCGAAAAGGGCAAAAAGGCGTTTGTCGGCCCGGAGCTGCGCGGCAAAACGCTCGGCGTCATCGGCTTGGGCGCCATCGGCGTGCTGGTTGCCAACGCGGCCGTCGCGCTGGGCATGAACGTCGTCGGTTACGACCCGATGATCTCCGTCGAGCATGCGTGGAAGCTCGCGCAGAGCGTCCGGCACGAAAATTCGCTCGACGAGCTGTTCGCCGCCTGCGATTTCGTCACCGTGCATGTGCCGATGACCGATAAGACCCGCGGCATGATCGGCCGCCGGGCGCTGTCGCTGTGCAAAAAGGGCGTGCGCATCATAAATTACGCGCGCGGCGGGCTGGTTGACGAGGCCGCGCTGCTCGAAGCGCTGGCGGATGGCCGCGTCGCCGCCTACGTCACAGATTTCCCCTCCGACGCGCTGCTGGGCGCAAAGGGCGTGATCTGCACCCCGCATCTGGGCGCGTCCACGCCGGAGAGCGAGGAGAACTGCGCCGTCATGGCCGCCGCGCAGACGCGGGATTTCCTCGAATCGGGCATCATCCGCAACAGCGTGAACCTGCCCGCCGTGGACGTCGCGCCGGTCAGCAAGCCGCGCCTGTTCTGCATCCACGAAAACGTGCCGAACGTCCTCGGCTCGATCACTTCCGCCGTCGCAGGATTCGGGCTGAACATCTCCGATCTGGTCAACCGTTCGCGCGGAAACATCGCCGTCTCCGTCGTGGATTTGGACGAAGCGCCGTCTGAAAAGCGCGAAGCGCTGATGCAGGCCGTGAAAAGCATCGCGGGGATGAAGCGCGTCCGGCTGCTGGGCGTTTGAGCGGGCGGCTTTACGCCGTCTTCCATACATGAATAGACCAAATCAGCCCTCCGTATGCTTCGCCGCATACGGAGGGCTGACTGTTTTACACATTTCGTTCTATCCAATAATTGAGCTCCCTCTTCGAGGGAGCTGGCACGGCGTAGCCGTGACTGAGGGAGTTAAGTAGGCGCGCATCGCGCGCCCGTTATCGCAATTTATGCCCTTTGCTTGGCCGGCGACAGCAGATACCGAATTTCAAAGCCCTTGGACAGGTTGCCGCTGAGCCGGAGCTGGCCGCTCAAATAGAGCTTATCGACGGTCACAAAGCCGCGCGCCATGGCCAGCAGATTGTCAAAGCTGCAATGCACGTAGGCTTCCGCGTCGCTTGCGGAGGTCGGCTCGACCTGCATGCCGTTTTCATTGAAGCGGATGGTGAACGTGCCCGCGCCGCGCCCGATGATGGTGATCTGCACCACGCGCTGGTAGCCGCTCTCGTGCCGGACGCGGTTGGTGCGCTCGTTTTCCATGTAGCAGTGGCGAAGCTGGTCAAAGGCCTCCTCAAAGGGAATCGGCTCGCCCGCGCCCGCGCCGCCGCAGATATCCTCATACATGCGGTTATAGCGCTCGGCGCTCTTGTCCCACGAGAAATCCTTTTTCATGCAGCGCACGCGCAGGCGGTCAAACATCGCCTCGTCGCCGAAATAGAGCTTGACGGCCTCCGAAATAGCCAAATACAAATCCTTTGCCTGATAATCCGAAAACGCGAAGCCGTCGCCGATGCCGTCAAAATCCTTATAAGCGCGCACGGAGTCCTTGAGGCCGCCCGTCTCGTGAACGATCGGCACGGTGCCGTAGCGCATGGCCATCATCTGCGACAGGCCGCACGGCTCAAACCGCGAGGGCATCAGGTACATATCCGCGCCCGCGAACACGGCGCTGGCCGTCGGCTCGTTGTAATCGCTGGAGAAACCGAGCTGCCCCGGCCACTGCGCCTTCGCCCAGTTGAAATACTCAATGTACTTCGGGTCGCCCTGGCCGAACACGATGAGCTGAACGCCCATATCCATCAGCTGCGGCAGAATCTCGCGGATCAGCTCGATGCCCTTTTGCTCAACCAGCCGCGCGACACTGGCCAGCAGCGGCCACTCGCTCTCCTGATTCAGCCCGAACAGGCGCTGGATCTCGCGCTTGCAGCGCGCCTTGCCGGTTCGATCCTCGACAGTGAAGTGATACGGCACGAGCGGGTCGCTCTCCGGGTTGTAATGCGCCACGTCGATGCCGTTGAGGATGCCGTAGAGCTTGTGATCCACCAGATCGACTACGCCCTGCAGGCCGTGGGCAAAGTAGGGATAATGCAGTTCGCGCGCGTAGGTCGGGGAAACGGTCGTCACCGCGTCCGCCATCAGCATCGCGCCCTTCATCAGGTTGATATCCTGCCGCCCCTCAAACTCATAGCTCAGGCCGCCGTGATACCAGCCGGACGGCAGGGCGAAGATCGATTCCATTTCACTTTTGCCGAACTGCCCCTGATAAGCGATGTTGTGAATGGTATACACCGTCTTGATCCGGGAAAGCTCCGGCCGCAGCACCGCGTCGTTTTTGAGATAGAGAATCGCCAGCGCCGTTTCCCAGTCGTTGCAATGCAGAATATCGGGCAGCGCGCCAAATTCCGGCAGCAGGTCGATCACCGCGCGGCAGAAGAACGCGAACCGCAGCGAATCGTCGCCATAGCCGTACAGACGCGGCCGGTGGAAGAGATGCTCGTTGCCGATGGCGTACACCGGCACGCCGTTCAGCGCGCCGCGGTAGAGCGAGCAGGCGAGGCTGCGCTGGCCGAGCGTGACGGAACAGGTCTTGACCAATTCAAACTGATCGCCGCAGTTTTCCTGCGTAACGCGATACATCGGGATGACGATGGCCATATCGTCGCCCGTTTTTTGAAGGGCCGGAGGGAGGGAAAACGCCACATCCGCCAGACCGCCGGATTTGCTGAAGGGGGCACATTCGCTTGAAACAAACAGAATTTTCATAGGCCGGCTTTCCTTTCGCATGCTGTAACTGTCTCTATTTTACAGATTGCGCGGGAATAAGTCAACGACTTCACCAATTTTATAAAGATTCTTTCATCATTTCTGCAAAAAAGCGGGCGTGCAATGCACGTCCGCCTAACTCCCTCAGTCACGGCTGTGCCGTGCCAGACCTTCGGCGTTCCGCTTGCCTGCCTCCCGCACCGCGGGCGACAAGCTCCACGCCCTCGAAGAGGGAGCTCCTTGATTCGGTTATTTTCCGTCTAAGCGATCAATCGCGCGGGTGCATCCCTATGACGGGTATGGCGGCACATCAAAAAAAGCGGGCTAAGCCCGCTGCAAGCACCTTCCGGAAGGAAAGGCGCTCCTTGTTCAATTCAGACCCAGATGATTCTCGATTCTGGCCACGCGCGCCGCCAGATCGCTTTCGGAAACGCCGGAAAACGTCGCCGTGCGCTTGACGTCCGTGCGCGCGAGGAGATAGTCGCTGGAAACCTCCAGCGTATCCGCCAGAAGGCACAGCGTTTCCAGACTCGGCTGACGCAGACCGCGCTCATAAAGCCCCACGGTGTTGAGGCTCTTGCCGATGATATCCGCCAGAGCCTGCTGACTCATGTGTTTGGCTGTACGGGCAGCCTTCATCCGTTCACCAAACTTAACCATAACGGCACCTCCATCGGAATGTTTGTTCACTATCTTGATGATGTGTTATAAGTATACATTTTTTATGAAAATCGTCTACGGACAAAATGCATGTTTTTTCCAAATGCGGTACTGTTTTCGCTTTTTTGCCGTTTTCCGCCCTGTTTTCCGGCGACAAGCCAGCCCGCGTCCCCCGCTCCTTTCGCCAGTCCCCGCCAAAGACGCATTGACCCGGCGGCAAAACATGATATAATCATTCCATACGGGTTTTCGTCCGATTATTTTTTCACAGATTCTGAATATCAGGGGGTTTTTATCGGTGCAGAATAAATCTGAAAACCATACAATGCGTGTGTTTTATCTGCTCGCCATCGTCTTTGTGGTGGATGGACACACGACAAACGGCCATCTGTTCGAGATGAACGGCCTGTTTCGCTATTACTCCTTCCACCTGATGATGTTCGCTTTCGGCTCCGGCTACTTCTTCAAATTGTACGGCGGCGCATGCTCGGATTTGGCGCACCGGACGAAAAAGCTGCTCGTGCCGCTGTATCTCTGGAATGCCGTTTACGGCGTGGGCGCGGCGCTTTTGCGCCGTTTCGGCGGGTTTGAGCTGGGCGCGCCGCTTTCGCCCTACACCCTGCTGCTCGCGCCGATCACGGACGGCGAGCACTTCGTCTGGAACCTCGGCGCGTGGTTCATCTTTCCGCTCTTCTGCGCGCAGGCCGCCTACGCGCTGATCCGGCGGCTGTCCCGGCTGTGGCACGAAAATGAGGTGATGACCTTCCTGCTCTGCCTGATTCCCGGCTGCGCGGCGGTGCAGCTCTGCTTTGCGGGGCGGCAGGCCGCCCTCCCCCTCTGGCTGCTGCGCCCGATGATTCTCCTGCCGGGGCTTGCGGGCGGCCAACTCTATCGCCGCGTGCTGGAAAAGCGCGACAGCCTGCCCACCGTGCCGTATCTGCTCTGCCTCGTGGTGCTGCGCGTGCTGCTCTCCACCCGGTACGAGAGCCTCGCGTATCTGCTCTCCAACTGCTCGTATTTCGGCTGCGGCGCATTCGGCGTGTATGCGGGCGCGGCGCTGGCGATTGCGTTCTATCTGCGGATTTCCCGCCTGCTCGCGCCGCATATCGTCAAGAGCCGGTTCGCGCTGGCCATCAGCCGAAACACGTTCGATATTATGATGCACCACTACATGGGCTTCTTCGCGCTCGATTGCTTCTTCCTCGCGCTCAACGCGCTGGGGCTGGGCGCGGCGGATTTCAGCGTCCGCGCTTTCCGCACCGTGGCCAACTACATGTATGCGCCGAGCGGCCGCTCGGAATGGAACGCGCTGTATCTGCTCTGCGGGCTGGCGCTGCCGCTGGGGATTGCCCAATGCCTCGGATGGGCAAAAGCCGCGCTTGGGCGCGCCCTTTTCAGGCGGAGCGCGCCGTAATCCGCCGCCCGCACCTTATTCCGTTTTATAGACGTCGTTTGAAAAAAAGGAGCTGTCAAGCCCAATCCAGATTTTTCAAGAATCAAACAACTAAGCATTTTCAGAATATGGGGCTTTGCCCCATCGCCCCACCAAAGGGCTTTCCGATCGCCCTTTGGAAACCTTCGGGCGAAAACTCCTAGTTTTTCTTGAAATATCTGTTTTATTAGCTTGACAGCTCTTTCTTTTATGCGCTTACGCGCCTATACGGCGCGTTTTCGTCCGGATCAGGGCTGCTTGCCGATGTAAGCCAGAATGCCGCCGTCCACATAGAGGATGTGGCCGTTGACGAAGTTGGACGCATCGGAAGCGAGGAACACCGCCGGTCCCTGCAGATCCTCGGTCTTGCCCCAGCGCGCGGCCGGAGTCTTGGAGATGATGAACTGGTCAAACGGATGACGGCTGCCGTCCGCCTGACGCTCGCGCAGCGGCGCGGTCTGCGGGGTCTCGATGTAGCCCGGTCCAATGCCGTTGCACTGGATGTTGGCCTCGCCGTACTCGGAGCAGATGTTGCGGGTCAGCATCTTCAGGCCGCCCTTCGCCGCCGCGTAAGCGGAAACCGTCTCGCGGCCCAGCTCGCTCATCATGGAGCAGATGTTGATGATCTTGCCGTGGCCCTTCTCGATCATGCCCGGAATGCAGGCCTTGGAGACGATGAACGGCGCGTTGAGGTCAACGTCGATCACCTTGCGGAAATCGGCCGCGCTCATTTCGAGCATCGGGATGCGCTTGATGATGCCGGCGTTGTTGACCAGAATGTCGATCACGCCGACTTCCTCGCGAATCTGGGCGACGGTCTTCTGCACTGCTTCCTCATCGGTCACGTCGCAGACATAGCCGTGCGCCTTGATGCCCTTCTCCTCGTAGGCAGCCAGACCCTTGTTGACCAGATCCTGATTGATATCGTTGAAAACGATGGTCGCGCCCGCCGCAGACAGCGCGTTGGCAATCGCGAAGCCGATGCCGTAGGACGCGCCGGTGACGAAAGCAATCTTGCCCTCCAGGCTGAAATTCTTCATAAACTCGTTCATTGGAAAGAAGCCTCCTTCTGTATATTTCCGCACGACCCGCCTTTTTTCAAAAGGCGGCGGCCGTGTGATTGGCGTTTTTTTAACTTGCTCCCCCCGCGCGTCAGCGCAGGTCGATCGGGTCGATGTTGTCCATGTCGTCAAATTCCTGATTCTCGCCGCACATGCCCCAGATGAAGGTATAGTTGCTCGTGCCCACGCCGGTGTGAATCGACCAGGACGGGGAGATGACGGCCTGCTCGTTGTGCATCAGCAGGTGGCGGGTCTCGGTCGGCTCGCCCATCATGTGGAAGACGACGTTGTTATCCTTGAGATCGAAGTAGAAATAGACCTCCATGCGGCGCTCGTGCGTGTGGCAGGGCATGGAATTCCAGTTGCTGCCCGGCGCAAGCTGGGTCATGCCCATGCACAGCTGGCAGCTCTGCATGACCGCCGGATGGATGTACTGGTTGATGACGCGCTTGTTGCAGGTCTCCACGCTGCCCAGCGGGCGCTTGTTGGCCTTGTCGATGTCGATCTTGACGGTCGGATAGGTCTTGTGCGCGGGGCAGGTGTTGATGTAGAACTTGGCCGGGTTGGCGGGATCGTCGCTGGTGAAGCTCAGCGTCTTCGCGCCCATGCCGACATACAGGCCGTCGTACTGCTTGAGATCATACTCAACGCCGTCCACGGCGATCTTGCCCTTGCCGCCGATGTTGATGACGCCCATCTCGCGGCGCTGAAGGAACGTATCGGAGGCCAGCTCCTTGCATCCGACCAGCTCCACGCTCTTGCTGACGGGCATCACGCCGCCGGCGATGATGCGGTCAAAGTGGGAATACGTCAAAATCGCGTCGTCCGGCGCGAACACGGTCTCGATGAGGTATTCGCCGCGCAGGCGCTCTGTCGTATAATGCTTGGCGTCTTCCGAAGCGGAAGGCTGGCGAACGGTAAGCTGCATAGGTATGTCCTCCTTATTGATGGGTTCAAACGTCCCCTTGCTATCAGTATAACACAGCTTCTTTGTAAAAACCATAGCCAACACGCAAAATTGTTTGTTTTTTTGTTCGCCTATCGTTCATTTTTGACAAGTCGTCCGATGAATCCGCCCTGCATGACGCGCCGCGTTTCCGGTTATCCTAACGGCGTATTCCGCCCGGAAGGAGGCGCTTTCATGGAGGACGACCCCATTTCGCTCAGCGGCGATTTATCCGGCGACGTCCGGGTTTTTCGCGACCGCTTCCGCGCGTCGGATAACGCGGACGTCATCATCCGCCGTTTCCGCTCCGGCGCGTTTTTTTCCGCGCTGGTGACCATCGACGGCATGACCGATACGCGCGAAATCGACGAAAACATCCTCAAGCCGTGCATGGCGCTGCCGCACGACGCGGGGGCGGACGTTCCGCCCGAGGCGCGCGTCGGCTACCTGATGGAAAACGCCGTCTCCGTCCTGCCGACGGAAACCAAATCGCGCTTTGACGAGCTGATTGCCGACGCGCTCTCCGGCCAGAGTGTGCTGCTCTGCGACGGCTGCGCGTGTGCCTGCGTAATGGACACGCGCGGGTTTGAAAAGCGCGCCGTCGGCAGGCCGGAGGCGGAGCAGGTCGTCCTCGGGCCGCACGAGAGTTTCGGCGAATCCATCCGCACGAACATCACGCTGCTTCGGCGCATCGTGCAGCGCGAGGAGCTGATGACGGAATTCCTCAGCGTCGGCGGCGCGATGAAAACCCGATGCGCGCTGCTGTATCTGCGCGGCACGGCGGACGAAGCCATGCTCGCGCGCGTCCGCCGACGTCTGGCGGCCTGCCAAAGCGATTTCGCGCTGTCGGCGGGCGAAATCGAACAGATCATCGAGGATCACCCCATGGCGCTGATTCCGCAATGCGTCGCCACCGAACGGCCGGACAGAGCCGCGTCGTTTCTGGCGGAGGGGCAGATTGTCGTGCTGACGGACGGCTCGCCGCTGGCGCTGGGCGCGCCCTCAACCCTCTGGCACCAGCTCCACACGCCGGACGACGCCTCCATGCGCTGGCAGTACGGCACGTTTCTGCGCATCGTGCGGTTCATCGGCATGCTGATCCACCTGTTTCTGCCGGGGGCGTACATCGCCGTTCTCCGGTTTCACACCGAGCTGATTTCGCCGATTCTGCTAGCCAGCGTCTACGAAACCAGCTCCCGCGTGCCCGCGCCGATCTTTCTGGAGGCGCTGCTGATGACGCTGGCGTTCGATCTCGTCAGCGAGGCCGGCCTGCGCGCGCCGGGCGCGATGGGCAACGCGCTGGGCATCGTCTCCGGCCTGATTCTGGGGCAGAGCGCCGTCGGCGCGGATATCGTCAGCCCGCTGCTGCTGATCGTCGTCGCGGCCAGCGGGCTGGGCGGCTTCTGCATCCCCAATTACGCGCTGAGCGTGGGCATGAAGATCATTCAGCTTCTGTTTCTGACGGCGGGCGCGCTCGGCGGCCTGTATCTGATGGCGCTGCTGGGGCTTGCACTGCTCTGCGCCGCCTGCGCGATGCGCTCCGTCGGTTCGCCGCTGACCGCGCCGCTCACGCCGAGGCGGCCCGGAAACCCGGATCTGCTGATTCGTTTCCCGCTGTGGCGGCAGAAAGCGAGGGCTTTTTTTGCAGGACGAAAGGATTGAGCAGCGCGTCCGCGCCGCTTATCGCGCGCGGGCCTGCGCGGCGGGCGTTGCCTGCGGCGCGCAGATTTTTGCCGTCGGCACGGGGCTGCTGCTGCCGCTTGCGCTCAACGCCGCGTATTGGGCCGCTGTGCCCGCGCTGCTGCTGGGCGGGGTCATCGGCCTTGCCGCGCCCAGACGGCTCTCCAAAGCGCCGGGAAGCGCCTTCTGCGCGGTGCTGGCGCTTTCGCTGCTCGTCTGCGGCGCGCTGCTGCTGGCCGCGGGCGCGACGCTCGCCCAGCAGACGCTCCTGCCAAACGGCCATCTGCTGACCTGCCTGATGCTGACGCTGGGCTTCTGCCTGCTCGCCGCGCGCCCCGGCGGCACGGGCGTGTGCCGCGTGGCTTTCGCGCTCCGGCTGCTTTTGCCCGTCGCGCTGGTCGTGTTCGCGGGGTTCTCGCTCTCTTCCGCCTCGGCGGCGGGGCTTTTTCCGCTCCTCGGCGCAGGCGTTCGGCCGCTGCTGCTGGCCGCGCTGCTCGGCCTTTCCGCCGGTTCACCCGCGCTGATGCTCTTTCTGCCGCCGCAGGAGCTGGAAAAGCCCGCGCCCGTGCCGAAGGCCGGTTTCTTCGCGCTGCGCGTCGTTCTCGGCGGCCTGTTCGGCGTGCTGACGCTGGCCGCGCTGTCCCTGTGTAACCCCTATGCGCTCCTGCGCGATCAGCACGTTTGGGGCGCGAGGATGACGATTCTCTCCAGCGCGCGCCCGCGCGAGGGCTTAGTGCAGGCGCTGCTGACGCTCGCCCAGCTCTTCGCCCTGCTGATCGGCGCGGTTTCCACGCTCTGCGCCGCCGCGCAGGCGCTCGGGCGCGCCTTTGCCAGGATTCAGCCGCTCAGCCTGTGGCTCTGCGCGCTCGGGGCGCTGGGGCTTCTGCTGACCGCCGCGTTTTTCGGCATGGATGTGCTGCTGTGCGCGTCGCCGCTGCTGCTGCTCCCCGAAGGGATTCTGCTCGTTTGGTCGTTTGTAAGGCGGTGAGCGCGCACTCCTTCCGTCACGCCTGCGGCGTGCCACCTCCCTCGATGAGGGAGGCAGAGGGAGCCGAAAATAAGATTGATCCTCAAAGAGGTGACTATCCTTTGAAAAAATTCGGGCTGATGCTGCTCATGCTTCTCCTGCTGCTGAGCGGCTGCACCGGCGGGCAGGAGATCGAAAGCGGGCTGTTCGTCATCGCCATGGCGGTGGATGCCGCGCCGGAGGGCAACCTGACCGTCACCGTCAAGGCGCTTTCCGGCACGGAGGACGGCGCATCGAGCGCGTCGGACGGCGAAAGCGCATCCGATTCGGAGGCCGAGCTTGAAAAGACCGAACCGGGCTATATCGTGCTCAGCGCCACCGCGCCGAGCTGCCTGCGCGCGCTGGGGCTGCTGGGCGCGACCACGCCGCGCACGGTCAACCTCTCCCAGCTTCGGGAGATCGTCGTCAGCCAGACCCTCGCCGAAACGGACGCCACGCTCTCTATCCTCAAGGAGATCCGCGCGATTTACCGCGCCAACGGCGAGGCCGTCGTCGTCATCACACCGGATCAGGCGGGCGATTTCATCCGCAGGCAGCGCGCTGTGCTCGGCCTGCGCCTGTCCAAATACCTCGAGGTGCTCTTTGAACACTACGAACAGCTCGACGTCATTCCGCCCAGCCCGAGCCTCTCCGCCGTCATCGCCGCGATGGAATCCGGCACGGCCGACGCGGCAGCCGTCTATGCCGCCGGGAACGACTTTCAAAACACCCTCCTGCTTCAAAGCAAATCCGACCTCGACCGCCTGCCCGGCCATCTGCCCCGAACCGCCCCCGCGCCGAACGAATACATGGGCGCGGCGCTGTTTTCCGGCCCGCGCATGACCGGCACGCTCACCGGCAACGAGGTCAGCCTGCTCTGCCTGATGGCAGGCAAGGCCAGCAAGCGTGTCTCCGTCATCGACGGCGCGCAGTATAAAACCCGGCTGCAAACCCGCGTCAAGCACCGGATCGACCCGGACGGCACGCTCTTTGTCGCCCTGCGCCTGACGCTCACCCTCTCCGCCGGACAGCAGCAGCGCACCGGGGAGGAAATCGCCGCCTCGCTTGCGCAGGACTGCGTCAGTGTGCTGCACAAGCTCCAGGCCGCCTCCTGCGACGCGGTCGGCTTTGGCCGGATTCAGATCCGCCGCTATCCCGATATCCCCGCGTGGGAGCGCTCCGGCTGGGCAGCGCAATACGAATCCCGCCCCGTCCGCGTGAGCGCAGAGATAAAAATCCTGCAATAGCGCCGGGGCAAACAGGATTTTTCGTTTCGGCAGAGAAACCTTTCTTCATCATTCAGACTGTAGACAAAAAGCTATTCTCCCCCCCTGAAGGGGGAGAATAGCCCTTTCCGCAAATGAAAGAATCGCTGAATTTCTTGATTTTGCTATTCAACAATAATTGAGCAAAAAGCAAATTCTGCACAAAATGCGGGCGCGCATCGCGCGCCCGTTATCGAAATTTGTGCAAAATTTCGGATTTGCTCATTTACTGTATTCAAGTCAAGTTTGCTTATGTCAACAAGCTGCTTCATCATTTTCCCATACCGAAACAGAAAGTGTGAATGCCATGAATTTTTTGAACGAAGCCCAAGCCCTCGAAGGCGAAATGCGCGCCTTTTTTGAGGATCTCCACCGCCATCCCGAACCTTCCCACTTTGAAAACCGAACCAATCAGCGCGTTCGCGAGCAGCTCCGCGCGCACCAGATCGACATGCTCTGCCCGAAGGACAACATCACCATCGCCGTCATCCGCGGCGCGAAGCCCGGCAGGACCGTCGGCCTGCGCTTTGATACCGACGCGCTGCAAATGCAGGAGCTTTGCGATGTGCCCTATAAATCCGAAACGGACGGCCTGATGCACGGCTGCGGCCACGACGCGCACACCACCTGCGGCGTGTTCGTCGCCCGCCTGCTGAAGGCGCACGCCGACGCGCTTTGCGGCACATATAAAATCATCTTTCAGCCCGCCGAGGAGGGCGAGCACGGCGCGGACGAGGTGATCGCCACCGGGCTGGTCAGCGACGTGGACGCCTTCTACGGCCTGCACGTCTGGAGCCTGTATCCGACCGGCACGCTGCACGCCACGCCCGGCGGCATCTGGGCTGAGCCGGACATGTTCAAGGTCACCATCCACGGCAAGGGCGGCCACGGCGCGACGCCGGAGGTCTGCGTGGACGCGATCACCGCGGGCGCGGCGGTCGTGCAGTCCCTGCAAACCATCGTCTCCCGCTTTATCTCCCCGATGGACAGCGTGGTGGTCACCGTCGGCTCCTTCCACGCGGGCACGCGCTGCAACATCATCGCGCAGGACGCGGTGCTGGAAGGCACGCTGCGCGCGTTTGACGACGACGTGCACCGCCGCCTGCTCGAGCACTTCCGGCGCATCATCACCGACGTGAGCGCCGCCTACAGCTGCACCGCCGAAATCGAGATCAACGAGGTCGCCGGCGTGGTCGTCAACGACGAGGCGCTCTGCCGCATCGCCAACGAATGTGCCGCCGAGCTGGTTTCGCCCGACAGGATTCAGCCGCAGCACCCCTGCATGCTCGGCGACGATTTCGCTTCCTACCGCGCCATCGCCCCGAGCTGCTTCGTGCAGGTCGGCATGCTTGCGCCGGAAAAGGATTGCTGCTACGCACATCACCACGGCATGTTCAAGGTGGACGAAGACGTTCTGCCGCTGTGCGCCGCATGGATGGCCGCCATGGCCGCCCGTGCCGCGTCGCGCTGATTTATCCACAGGTTTGTGGAAAATCCGCCCTAATTTTCCCCGTTTGACCGCATCGAAATTACGATTTTTTAACGCAAATTGAAAAGGGGTTTTTCATTTCACGGCGAAAGAATACACTAGTCACAGCCGGAAGGCCGCTATTTTGCCGGGAGGAACGCACCGCATGAATCCGAAACCATCCAAGCGTCAGCGCTTTAAAAACTTCATTCTCCGCCGCAAGCTGAACACGCTGGGGCTGCTCGTCATCACCCTGATGAGCGGCCTGATTACCATTGTGTGCGCCGTTCGCGGCTTCTCGCACACCGATATCCTGATCTTCGTCACCGCGCTGCTGGTCATCCTCTGCTTTGTGCAGAAGGTCAAGCTCAAAAAGAGCTTCCGCACCCTGCCGCACCACTTCAAATCCGCCCAGCGCATCCACAGCCGCGAAAACGACACGGAAACGCCGGAGGCGTGATTTTTCCACAAAGCATCCGGTTTTTGTGGATAAAACCGATTTGTTTCAAAAAAACGCACAGTAAAACCGCAGCAGCGCCCGGTTCTTCGCCGGGCGCTGCTGCGGTTTATCGTCTTTTTGTTCCCTGCTGTTCCAGCGCCAGCAGGCGGATTTTCCTGTCCACGCCCCCGGCGTATCCCGTCAGGCTTCCGTCTGCGCCGATCACCCGATGGCATGGCACGATGATGGAAATCGGGTTTCGCCCGACCGCGCCGCCGACAGCCCGCGCGCTCGCGCCGTCGCCCAGCAGCGCGCCGTATGTCGTCGTCTGTCCGTATGGGATTTCAAGCAGGCGCGCCCACACGCGCAGCCGGAACGCCGAGCCGAGCAGGTGCAGCGGCGGCGTGAAATCCGGCTGTCCGCCCGAAAAGTAGTCGTCCAGCCAGCGCGCCGCCTCGTCAAGAATCGGCGTGCGCTTTTCCTCGCGCGCCTCCGGCAGATTCGCCGCGAAATGCCTTGCGCCGTCAAACCAGAGCCCGATCAGCCCCTGCTCGTCGGCGGCGAGCAGAAGGCCACCGAGGGGCGAGGCGTAACGCTGCATGAAAACCATAGATGAACCTCATCCGCTTTTATTCCAGTAAATGAGAAAATCCGAAATTTTGCACAAATTCCGATAGAAAGCGCGCAATGTGCGTCTACCCGACTCCCTCAGTCACGGCTACGCCGTGCCAGACCTTCGGCGTTCCGCTTGCCTGCCTCCCGCACCGCGGGCGACAAGCTCCACGCCCTCGAAGATGGAGCTCATTTATCAGGTTATTTTCCGTCTAAGCAATAAGTCGCGCAGGCGCACCCGCGTTTTATGCAGAATTTGCTTTTTCTCAACTTTTATTCTTCATTCTCTGACATTTGATTCTGGTAATGCGACAAAATCAAGTCTTTAACATATCCCATATTTTCTCTTCCGGACAGCTTAATTTGGCAATCTCCGTTTCCATGATGTCCCTTATGCGTAACATCAGAAATCATTTTCATAGGATCGTTCAGCTTGCCATATTGTGTATTCAACCACACGATAATGGAATTCTTTTGCAATTTGATATCCACAAGATTATGGTTATGATAAAGAAATCCAATGTATAATTTCGTCGGTTTCATCGTAATGTCATCATCAAGCGTCAAGATGTAGTCTCTTATATCGAAATACATCTCCCTTGTCGCATCCGTTCCGTCTTCAAGTCGGTCATCTTCCGTGTATACGATGACTTCTTTTTCTTTATCGTTATCCTTTTTCTTGGACACGCCGTTTTCTTCCGTGGCTATTTTCTTTGAAACATATCCAGATATACTTGCGGATGTGTTTGTCGGCTTGATCTGTTCGAATAGGAGAATTTCATTTTCATACCGTTTAATTCTCCATAATTCCATTGGCAGATCGCTAAAATTGATCGAATTCATCTGATATACGGTATACGACGGCGCCACAAATAAGACGCGAACTTGTGTCCAATCAAAATCATCCAATCCTTTATTTTCACGAAAAACCTGATTGAATTTTAAAACAAAATCAGCCTTGTGATTAAGCAGCGTCGAAATATAGCTATACCCTTGATCTACAACCGAAAAGTTTTTATCATTTTTATATTCTATGATAATAAATGTATTTCCATTTTTATTGTAGGCTATGCTGTCAAATCGGAATTGCGCCACTCGAAATTCACTGGCAAGAAATTGAATTCCCAGAAGCCTGTCCATGTTTTTTTCACAAAACTTCTGCATTTCCTTTTCCGTTTGAAAACCAATTTCTCTCAATTCTCTTACCTGATTTTCAATAGATAAGATCACAGCGTACTCACCCCTTTTGGACTATGCTTGGATTTTTTCTCAAATCGCCTTCGGCAGATTCCACTTGAACACCGTCGCCAGAATGCGCACCGCCGTGGTGATGATCATCCCCAGCCCGTAGGCCATGATTTCGCCCACCCCGGCGCGCAGCAGCAGCGCATACCCCAGCGCGCCGAGAATCGCCGCGACGGCATACACGCGCTTTTTGAGCACGAACGGCATTTCCCGCAGCAGCACGTCGCGCAGCATGCCGCCGCCGATGGCCGTCGTCGCGCCGAGGAACGTGGTCAGGAACATGTTATCCGCAAACCCGGCCTCCATGCCGATGCGCGCGCCGGAGACGGCGAACACGCCCAGCCCGACGGCGTCAAAGACGTTGTTGATCTGCTCGATCATCTTTTCGCGGGCGACATAGCGCTCCTTGTACACCCGCGCGATGACAAACACGACGAGCGCGCACAGGCAGGCCAGCAGCACGTAATGGAAATTGGTGAACATGCGCGGCGGAAAATAGCCGATGAGCACGTCGCGCAGCGTGCCGCCGCCCAGCGCGGTGAACACCGCCATCAGCAGCACGCCGAAAATATCCGTTCCCCGATCCACCGCGACCATCGCGCCGGACACGGCAAAGGCTGCCGTTCCGACAGCCTCGCAAAAGCTGAAAATTCCGTTGATATCGGTCATTTTCTTTTCCTCAAAACATTCTGAACGGCTTCTTCGGCGGTTTCGCCCGTCAGCGCGCGCCGCCGCGCCGCCGCGAGCGCCTCGGCCAGTTGAGGCCCCGGCTCCATGCCCGCCGCGAGCAGCATGCCGCCGTCGGGCAGGCCGCGCGCCGCCGTCTCCTCGTAAACCCAGACGCGCCCGGTCAGAAACGCCTCCTCGCCGGCCGCGCCGCCGCTCGCGCTGCCCTTGCCCAGCGTATCGCAGACGGCCAGCAGCGCCAAATCGTTCGGGCAGACGGATTCGTCAAACAGCAGGTTCGTCTCGCCCGTCTCCGCCTGCCTGTAATGGCAGACATGCGCGCGCATGTGCAGGCGGCACATGTTTTCGCAATACGCGATGATCTCGCGGTTCACGCCGAGCCGCCCCAGCATGGCGCGCGTCAGCGGCACGCCGGTGTTTTCGTGGCCGCAGGCATGCCATTCGCCGTCCTCGCCCCGCGCGGTGGAGACGGCCTTGCCCAAATCGTGGGTCAGCGCCGCGAAGACGAACGCCTCCGGCCGCAGCGCCTGCGCTTTTTTCTGCGCGGCGGCATGCAGCACCCGCATGCTGTGCGTGTATGCGTCGCCCTCCGGGTGATAGCGCGGCGGCTGGGGCACGCCGATGAGCGCCGCCAACTCGCCAAACCATGGCCTGAGCGCGTCCGCCCGACGGAGCACGTCAAAAAACACGTCCGGCGCGTCGCTCGCCATGGCCTTTTTCATTTCGCCAAGCACGCGCGCGGGGGAGAGCGCGTCCGTCTTCATCGTCCGCATCTTTTCAAGCGTCTTTGCATCCGGCGACAGGCGAAACCGCGCCGCAAACTGCGCGCCCCGCAGCACGCGGAGCGGGTCTTCGGCAAAGCCGTCCCCCGGCACGGCGCGCAGCACACCCCGGCGCAGATCGGCCTGCCCGCCGAAGGGATCGACGATTTCCCCGGTCAGCGCATCCCGCAAAATCGCGTTGACGGTAAAATCCCGCCGCGCCGCCGCGCGCGCAAAGGGGAGCGCCGGGTCGAGCTGCACGTCAAAATCGCCGTGCTTCGGCCCGGTTCGCCGCTCCAGCCTCGGCACGGCCAGATCAATCCCCGCGCCCTTGAGGGAAAAAATGCCGTATCGCGCGCCGCTTTCGTCCACCTCGCCAAATTCCGCGGCCAGACTGCGCAGTGCCTGCGGCGCAAGGCCGTATACCTCACAGTCGATATCCGCGCTCTCGCGCCCCGTCAGCGCGTCGCGCACACAGCCGCCGACCAGCATGGCGCGGCCGCCGAGCGCCTTTGCCCGCAGCGCGATTCCCCGAATCGTTTCCTGCTGAATTTCCTTCGTCATACGGTCCTCTCCGTCGCTGTGGGGCGGCGCGCCGGCCGCCCGGTCATTCCAGCGCGCCCTGATCGCCCCGCGCGTAGGCGGCGGTGAGCACGTCGTTCATCGCGATGTGCACCGGCTTTTTTCGCCCCGCGAGCACCGCGTCAAACCCGTCCGCATCCAGATGCGTCACGCGCAGGTTGACCTTTTTCATCTGCCTGTCCGTCATCAGCACGACGCAGATTTTGCAGTCCCGCTCCAGCGAGTATTGTAAAAATCGCTCCGTCACGGCGTCTCTCTCCATCCCGCGTCATAAATGCGCACATCGTCGTTGGCGTAGATCAGTTCGTATGCTTCATCCAGCGCGTAAAGATCCACGTCGAACTCCGCGCGCTCGTAATCGCTCACGTAGATGTAGTGCACATTGTACGTCTCCAGCACGTCGGCGTTCTCGCGCGGATCTTCATAAAAGCGCCTGCAATCCGCCGATTGCTGCGAATAATCCAGCCCGTGGAAGAAGACGTACAAATCGCTGCCGCAGATAATCTGCCGCCCCGCCAGTGAGCAGACGGGGTTGATGTGCTGCTGCCCGGTCAGAAACACGTCGTCGCGGTCGGTGTTTTCCCGAATCCAGTCGCCCGCCGCAACCGCGTTGGCGGAAAAGAGCTGATAGCCGGAAACCGCCTCGCGCCCCAGCGACAGCGCGCCGGAAAACACGCTCGCCCACAGAAACAGCCCGCAGAGCAGCGCGCGCCCCGGCAGACCGGCCAGCCGCTGCATGAGCATCGAGCCGTAATCCGCCGCGAGGATCATGGCGAACATGAACCAGATATAAAACAGCTTGTTGTTGTCGTATTCGTTCGGCTGAAAGAGGATCGTCTCGGCGACGACGTAGATCGCCGTCATGCCCAGCACGATATCCAGATTCCCCCGCTTTCGGGCGCACAGGCACGCACAAACCGTCAGAATGAACGGCAGACCCGCGTTTTTCACCCAGAACCAGAAATAGCCGTCCTTGAGGCCGCGCCCGCCGCTGTTGTTGACCCAGTTGAACTGGAACCGCAGCGCGCCGCCCTCCAGCGTCTGCCGGACGGCGTTGCCCACGAGCTGCGGCAGCGCCAGCGCCAGCACGACGGCCAGATACAGCCCCGCGCGCAGCAGGACGCCGCGCCGATCCTCTCTGTGCTCGATGAGGCTGCCGAGCAGGCAGCCGCCGGAAAACAGCGCGAGCGCCAGAAACGTGTGCGTATGCACCAGCGGCAGCGCGGCGGCCCAGAGCGCCAGCAGCGCCGTCTGCCGATAGGATTTCTCCCGGACGGAGGAAATCAGCAGATACAGCGCCGGAATCCCCATCGCCCAGCCGCCCAGCAGCGCGCGCTGGGGGAGCATCAGATCCGCGATGACGTTTGAAAAGCGCAGGTTGAGATCGGGCTGGTTCGCCGGAGTCTTGTAATACCCGGTGAAAATCTCTTTAACGCGGGCAAAGTGATCCGCGAACGCCAGATCAAAGTCATACAGAAAGCCGAGGCCGCCGTTGAAGAAGAACAGCAGCGCCGCCACCGCGACCGCCTTGTGCCGCCCGCCGAGAATCTGCTGCGCCAGGAGCATATAGCCCGCGTAGGTCAGCGCCATCAGCAGCGTGCCCGGCACGACGAGCGACAGGTTCAGCGGCATGCCGAGCATGTAAAACGTCGTGCTCAGCGCGTCGGTCAAATACGGATAGGCGAGGCTCGTCCCCGCCAGCAGGCTGTAGCTCGGCGGAAAGCGCATGTTTTTAAGCGACGTGACAAACGACAGGTGCATGCACAAATCGCCGTATGTCGCCTGCCCGCACCAGAGCGAGCCGTCCGCGGCGGGCATGATGTTGTGCGTATATTGCAGATAGGCCGAAAGCGCCGTCAGCGGAATCCCCACGGCGGCCATCACGGCCATCTGCCGCCTGTCCGCCGCACTCATCCGACAGAGCGGCGCTTTTTCCCGCGCGGCATAACAAAGCGCCGCCAGCAGCAGCGCCGCGGCGACGGCCGCGATATGCGCGGCGACGGTGAAATCCAGCGCGTTGGCGCACAGCGCCGGGAGCCCCATCTCCATCAGCACGCCCAGCGACACGCCCAGCCACGCCCGAACGAGCGGGCTTTTCCGCGGCATGAGCCAGCGGATCATCTGCGCGCCCAGAAAACAGAACGAAAGGGTATAAGCGATTGCGATCATGGTTCCTCACTGCACCTGTTTGGTGGAATCATCCGTAATGACGGTGAAGCCCGCCTGCCTGCGGCGGCGGTGGCCGCCCGTCTCCGGGGGCTTTGGCGCGGGCTTGACGACCGGCATGCGGCGCGTCTGCCCCAGCGCGTCGGCAAAATCGCCCTCGGGCGCGGCCTCGGTCTGCCGCTGCGCGTCGCGCTGCATGGCCACCAGATCATCCACCGCCTGACGGCGGCGCTGCTTTTCGCTCTTTTCCGCGCGGATGCGGCGCGCGGCGGCCTCCGTGCAGATGGCCTGCCCGATGAGCTGCAAATACATGCGCCGCGCGCTGAGCGCCAGCAGCGCATCCGTCATGACCGCCAGCGCGAGCAGCAGCGGCACGGCGGGCAGCCACATCATGCCCAGATACACCGCCAGCGCGAGCAGCAGCAGCGTGCCGACCGCGCCCATGACAAAATAAGCGTTTCTTGTCCTCTTCGCCTGCCTGCGAAGCGCAATGGCCGTCCTGTTGGTCAGCCGAATCGCGTTGCTTTCCATAAACGGGCCTCCGTTATGCTCCAAGGATGGAGAGAATCAGCTTGCTGTCAAACAGCGGCGCAAGGCGCGACGCATTCAAAATGTCCGTGAGCTGCTGCACCGGCACGACCGCCTGAATGATCGGCACGAGCGCAAAAAGGATGAACAGCAGCAGCACGCCGCGCGCCAGCCCGAACACGCCGCCCATCAGCGCGTCCAGATGGCGCAGCACCGGCAGCTCGAACACATAGCAAATCAGGTGGATGACGAACGTCGCGACGATATAGCAGCCCAGAAAGCAGATCAGAAAGCTGAGGATCGAGAGCGAAACGTTGACGATCGTCTGGCTCAGCAGCGTGGCCATCGTGGTCGCGCCCGGCGCAGTGTTGACCGCGTTGATGAACGCCGCCTGAAACTGCTCGGGGAGCTGCGCGCCGGCCATGATCTGCGTCAGCGCGCCCTGCGTCACCTGCGACACGGTGAGCAGGGAGAGATCCAGATCCTTGATGCGGCTGCCCGCGTCGGTGTAATACATCAGCGTATTGACCAGCGTATCGTTGCCCTGGAGCCACGCCGCCAGCGACGGGCTGACGGCGAAGGCCGCCGCCGCCGCGCCGATGAGCGCCGCCACGCTGAGCACCCCGCTGATAAAGCCGCGGTACAGGCCGAAGATCAGGCTGACCCCCAGCACCGCCAGAATCAGAATGTCGATGATGTTCATGGTTCTTCCTCCCTTAGGTCGGCAGCTCGACGACGTAGATTTCCGAGCCGGAGGCAACCACCGCGCGGTTGTCGTTCATCATGCCCAGCACGGCCGTCACGTTGATGGGCAGGGCATAGGTGCGGAAGGTCGTATCGCCGAAGCTGCACGCATAGACCGCGTTCTGCGAGAAGCCGTAAACCGACTTCGTGCCCAGCTTCGCGGCGATGCAGGCGCTGGGCAGGTGGATCACGCGGTCGATGCCGCCGTACACCAGACGTACGTTCGCGATGCTGATGCCTTCGCTCTGCTCCTGCGCGGGCACCAGGAGCTGATAGACCGTATTGCCGCTGCGGCTGACGTCCTCGACCGTGTAGCCGTAGATCAGCGTCGGGCTGCTCGCCTCCAGCGCGCGATAGCTGTAATGCAGAATCTGGCGGGTGGTGACGACGTTGAGCGTGCCGTTGTCATCGTAGATCGAATAGGCGATGTGCTCGCCGATGGAGCTTTTGCCGGTGGAGAGCTTGCCGGGCTGGAAGGTTTGCAGCTCGGTGGAGAGCACCGTGCCGGTGGTGTTGAGCCCCAGCATCCACATCAGCTCGGTGGGCTGCGTGTTGTTGGCCGTGGAGGCCATGAAGAAGCCGATATCCAGCAGCGTCTGGTTGGATACCGTAATGTTGTCTACGATCTGGCCGCTGCTGTTGATGACGGAAACCACGCCGTTGTCCGCCTCGCCGACGAACACCGCCACATACTCGTCGCCCGCGCTGGCAAACTGAACGGTGTCGCTCATCTTGTTGTTGTAGATGAGGCGGCCCCTGTTGTTGAGGATGTACAGGTCGTTGCCCGACCATGCGACGATGCGCTTTTCGGTCGCGTCGTAGTCGGCGTTGGTGCCGATCTGATAGCTCCACTCGTTGCCGCCGGTCGCCGCGACGCAGTGCAGCGTCGTGCCGTCATAAAAAATCACGCTGTCGCCGAAGGGCGACACGTTTTGGCTGAGCGTCGCGCCGATGCGCGTCACGCGGCCGACGCCCTCGCGCGTCGAGCCAGTCAGCGCATAGATGACGCACACGATCAGCACACCGATGAGCGCGAAGATCAGGATCGCCATGCGGATTCTGCTCTGTATGGTGTTCTTCTTTTTATTTTTCTTCTTTTTTTGATCGTCATTCATCCCGTAGGCGTTAAACGTGGCGTTTGCGCCGGTGAGATAGGTGACGCGCCGATTTTTACGATCCATGTCAGCATCCTTTCACGAAAGGAGAACGCCGGGCTGCCGCCCGAACTGTTTTTTGGGGCAGGCCTCGCCGTATTTTCCGCTTTTCCACTTTTGGAAAACCCACAGCGGCGCGCGCGTTTTCTTTTGGGCATTTTACGCCCCAAAAGCCAAAACCCAAAAGACTTTTGGCGCGCGTCCCGTTCTCCGGCCGCGGCCGCCGTTTTTGGGTTTTCCTCGGCTTCTCCGCAAGTTATCAACAGGCTTATCCACACTTCTGTGGATATTGTGGATAAATTGTGGACGAGTGTGGATAACTCGGGGATAAGTCCGTTTTTTGCTGTTTTTACACGATTTTGGGCGATTCCCCAAAAGTCACTCATTCCCGCGTCAGCACGCCGTTTTCCACGCGATAGACCGCGCCCTGCCGCGCTCCAGCCAGATCGGAGAGATCCGTGCAGGTCACAAACGTCTGCACCCGGTCGATCCGCTCGATGAGCTGCCGCCTGCGGCTGGGGTCCAGCTCGCTCATCACGTCGTCCAGCATCAGAATCGGCGCTTCGCCGCTTTCCGCGCCGGCCAGCTCGAGCTGCGCCAGCTTGAGGGAGAGCACCGCGCTGCGCTGCTGCCCCTGCGAGGCGAACGTGCGCGCCTCTTTGCCGTCGATGGTGATGGCGATATCGTCCCGGTGAATGCCCACGGTCGTCGTCATCCGCCGAAGATCCTCGCTCCGCGCCCGCGAAAGCCGCGCCAAAAGCGCCTCGTAGGCGTCCGGCGCGTCCGCGACCTGCGAAACGTAGCGCAGCCGCAGCTCCTCGCGCCCGCCGGTCAGCGACAGGTGCGCCGCGCGCGCAAGCTCGTCGAGCCTGCCCACGGCCTCGCGCCGGTTTTCGCAGATCACCGCGCCCACGCGCGCGAGCTGCTCGTCCCACATGTCCAGCGTCGGCAGAAGCGACGGGTTTCTCGCGATGTCCTTGAGCAGCGCATTGCGCTGGTTGAGCGTGCGCACGGCGCGCTGAAGCGCGTAAAAATACGCCGGCCGGAGCTGCGAGAGCTGCATATCCATAAACCGCCGCCGCTCCGCCGGCCCGTCCTTGACGATTTGCAGGTCTTCCGGCGAAAACAGCACGCCGCAGACGTGGCCGAGCAGCTCGCCGATGCGTTCCGCCTGCCTTAGGCCGATGCGCACGGTCTTTTTCTTCCGCTGGGTGCGGCTGAGCACCACGGCGACCTCGTGCGTGCCGTCCCGCTGCGCGGTTTTGACCGTCACGCGCGCGCTGTCCCGCCCCCACTGGATGAGCTCCTCATCGCGGGAGGTTCGGTGGCTTTTGCCCAGACAGCACAGGTGCAGCGCCTCCAGGACGTTTGTTTTTCCCTGCGCGTTCGGGCCGGTGAACACGGTCACGCCCGCATCCGGCTCGATGAGCGCGCGTTCGTAATTCCTGAAATGGCTCAGGCTGAGCGACGTCACCCGCATCGGCGCTTATGCGTTGAACACGCGAACCGGGAGCACCAGATACAGATAGCTGTCCCCCTCCACCGGGCAGACCACGCACGGGCTGACGTTGGAGTTGAAGCGCATCACAATCCGGTCGTCGGAAAGCGCCTTGAGCACGTCGGTGATGTAGCGCACGTTGAAGGCGATCGTCAGATCCTTGCCCTCGGTGATGACCTGCATCTTTTCCTCCATGTCGCCCGTCTCCGAGTTGGAGCTGACCTCCAGCGTTTCGCCGTCGAGCTTGAAGCAGACCAGGTTCGATTTGCCCTCGCGGGCGATCAGGCTCGCGCGGTCGATGGCGCTGCCCAGCTCGGCGCGCTCGACCGTCACGCGGGTCTGCCATTCCTCCGGCAGAATCTGGCGGTAGCGGATAAATTCGCCCTCCAGCAGGCGCGCGACCACGCGGGTCTGGCCGATGTTCATGCGCACGTGGCTCTTGGTGAAGCACAGGGCGACGGGCTCCTCCGTATCCGCCAAAATCTTCGCGATGTCGCCCAAAACGCGGCCGCCGACGACGGCGCTGACCGGGGCGGACGGTCCGGCGACGTTCTCCTTGCGCAGCGCGAGGCGGAAGCCGTCCAGCGCGACGACGCGCATTTCGCTGGCGTTGATTTCCATCAGGCAGCCGGTCAAAATCGGGCGGCTCTCATCCTGCGCGATGGCGAACAGGGTGCGGCCGATCATATCCTTGAGCGTGTTTTGGGGGAGCTCGAAGCGCTCGCCCTCGACCTGCGGCAGCTCCGGGTATTCCACCGGGTCAAAGCCGTTGATCGTGGTGCGGACGCTCGCGCAGCGGATCGTCGCCTGCATCCGCTCGCCGATGGCGATGTCGCACGGGCCGCCCGGCAGCTTGCGGATGATTTCGCAGAGCAGCTTGCCCGGCAGAACGGCGCGGCCTTCCTCGCTGAACGTCGCGGGCAGCAGGGTTTCGATGCCCAGCGCCAGATCGGTACAGGTGAGGCGGAGCCCTTCGTCGCAGGACTCAAACAGGATGCCCTCCAAAATCGGCTTGGTGGAGCGCACGGCCAGCGCGCGGCTGACGATGGAGAGGGCGGTATTCAGTTCGTTGGTATCGCAGATAAAACGCATTTTGACAACCTCCATGGGGTAGTAGCTGTATATACGTTCAGCAGCAGGAGCCGTAGAGCGGTGGATAACCGGGATAAGTGCCAAAAAGCCATACGCGGCCTGCCTTTTGGGCTGTGGATAACACTGGATAAAGCCCAAAACAATCGGCGGGTTTATCCACAACGATGTGCACAACTCGGCTCCGTCTGCCCAAAAGGGCGCTGAAACGGTATAAAAGGGCAAATTCACACCTATTCAGTATTCGCGCTGTCGGGGAAAAATCCTTCCGACGGAGGGCAAGACTTTGCCGCGCGCGTAAAAATTGAACGCGCCGCCGAACAGGGTTGAGAAAAAAGGTCGGATGTGATAAACTGATAATGAAAGCGTATGTTTGATCAGCGGTGCACGTCAAAACGCAACCTCAAATACAATTCGAATCCCATTTTATCAGAAGAGAAGGAAAGGCGAACGCAATGGAAACAGTCAGAAAAACGCGGAAGCTCCCGGAGCAGGTGGCCGACAAGCTGCGGGAAATGATCATACAGGAATCGCTCAAGACGGGCGCGAAGCTCCCGGCCGAGGCGGAATTGATGGAGCGCTTCGGGGTCAGCCGTTCGACGGTGCGCGAGGCGGTTAAAATTTTGCAGACGGAGCATATCGTCGATATCCGACAGGGGCAGGGCACGTTCCTGTGCGCCATGCCGGGGCTGGCGAGCGACCCGCTGGGGCTGCGCTTCGCCGATCAGGAGGAGCTGATCGCCCAGCTGCTGGAGACGCGGCTGCTGATCGAGCCGAACGTCGCGGCGCTGGCCGCCGTCCGGCGGCAGGAAAAGCAGCTTGCCGCGATGAAGACCCTGCTGGATAGGATGGATAACGCCTATCTGCACGGCGAGGATTACACGCCGTATGATTTCGAGTTTCACAGCATGATCGCCCAATGCACCGGCAACGATGTGATGATGCGCCTGCTGCCGACGATTCACGAATCCATTCAGGCGGGCTATCACCACACCCGCCGCGTGGAGGGCAGCTATCAGCGCGCGAGCCAGTGCCATTTGGAGATGTACCGCGGAATCCTGGAGCACGACAGCGAGCGCGCGCGGCGGGCGGCGCAGCGGCACATGATGCAGACGATGCACGACTCCGGCGTGGAGGTTCCATCGGTGCTGGTGAAATAATGGAAACGATCAAAATCATCGCCCGAATCCGCAGCGACTTTCCGGAGAAATTCGGCATTCCCCGCCAGAGCGGCGTCGTGCCGGAAACACGCGCGGAAATCGTGTTCGAAAAGCCCTATCAAAACCCGGACGCGCTGCGCGGCGTCGAGGGCTTTTCGCATCTGTGGCTGCTCTGGGGCTTTTCCGCCTGCGAGCGGAATGCTTGGTCGCCGACGGTGCGCCCGCCGAGGCTGGGCGGCAACGTGCGCATGGGCGTGTTTGCCACGCGGTCGCCGTTTCGCCCCAATCCCATCGGGCTGTCGTCCGTGACGCTTGAGGAAGTGCGGCTGCACACCCCGGAGGGGCCGGTGCTCGTCGTCGGCGGCGCGGATCTGATGGACGGAACGCCGATTTACGATATCAAGCCCTATCTGCCGTATGCCGACTGCCACCCGGAGGCGACGGGCGGCTTTGCGGAGGAGAAGCGGCATTACGCGCTGACGGTCGATTTTCCGGCGGCGCTAGAGGCGCAGATCGACCCGGCGCACCGGGCGGCGCTGCGCGGCGTGCTGGCGCACGACCCGAGACCCTCGTACCAGAGCGACCCCGAGCGCATGTACGGCGTGGCCTTCGCGGGGAAGAACGTCAAATTCACCGTCGAGGACGGCGTGCTGACGGTGCGGAAAATCGAGGAAATATAAAAGAACGCTCAAGCCTTTTTCAGCGAAGGCCTGAGCGTTCTTTGTGTCGGCGCGTATGAAATCAGGAATTTTCGTCGTCCTTCAATAAATCCTTCAGCTTCTGATCCGGCGCGGAGGTCTCGTCCTCCGGCAGATGCAGGTCGATGTGGTCGCCGGGCTGCTCCAGCGCGACGATGCGCGTCTGCGGGGTTTCCCCGGTGACGGCAAAGCGCAGCGCGACATCCGGCCGCCCCTGAAAGTGCATCGGGATGAAGACCTTGGGCTTGACGGTCATAATGAAATAGCCCGCGCCCGCGTCGTACATGCTGCCCTGACGGGGATCGACCGGGAAAAACGCCACGTCGATCTTCTGCTTGGGAATCGGCGCGACGCAGTCATAGAACGCGCGCTCGGCGGCTTCGATTTCCGTGACGGAGGATTCGTCCCGCCAGTGCCACAGGTTCAGGTCGCCCGCGTGGAACAGCGTGACGCCCGCAAAATCGACGCAGAACGAAACGCCCTCGTCCGTCGAGCCGTAGGCGTTCACGGTCAGCGCGCCGAACGTGCGCGCCTCGCCGGGGGACATGCGCACGCCCTTGTAGGGCTGCGGAATGTCAAACCCGAGGATATAGGTCGCGTTTTCGCCGCACAGATCGTAGATCGCCGGGGAAAAGTGATCGTCGTGGTGATGACTGACAAACACGTACAGCTTTTCAAACGCCGCGAGCGCCGCCTGATCGGGCAGAGCGCGCCGATCCGGGCCGGATTCGCTGGCGTCAAAGAGCAGGCCGGTGCCGCCGAGCGAAACGAGGAAGCCGCTTCCCCCTAAATATTCAATCGCGATATCCTTCATATCGATGCGCTCCTTTCCGTATATTCGCTCCTTTCATTTTATCCATTTTTTTCCACTTGTCAATCTTTTTCACCGCTCTTTCTCCACCGATGCTCCATTAAGGCGGAAAAAACGGTTTGAAACGGGAATGACTGCACCACTTTCTGTCAAAATTCGTCATAAAGTGTCGGAAATCGTGCTTCGCGCGCTCCCCGCCGTGTCCGGCGCGGCGGGGAGCGCGTTTGAAAATTGTCAGGCAAATTGTGTTTTTCGCCATGTTGACCGCGCCGAGATTTGGCGCATTTAACGTTGACACATTTTGCCGGCCTCCGTATAATAACTCACAGTGTTAGCAAAAGGAGGGATTCTGTGACAGGTAACGCTGCGCTGACGGAAGAAATGACGCGCCTGCTGGATGAACACCCGCGGGAGGCGCGGGAAAACCGCTTCAGCGCAAGCCTGTTCGGCGAAATGGCCGTGATGCGGCTTTTGCATAACGGGACAAAGAAAAAAATGACGGCGGGGGAGCTGAGCAGCAGGCTGAGCATGACCACATCGCGCGTTGCCGCCGTGCTGGGCAGCCTTGAAAAGAAGGGGCTGCTCGAGCGCGAAAACGACGCGGTTGACCGCCGCCGCGTGCTCGTCTCCCTGACGCAGGCGGGCGAGGCGCTCTGCGAAAAGCGAAAAGCGCATTTTAAGAGCAAAATCGCGCTGCTGCTGTCCATGCTGGGCGACGACGCGCCCGAATTTGTGCGGCTGCTCGGGCGGATGTTTGAAATCACGTCGTCCGATGCGTTCAGGCAGTGCGAGTGCATTGAAGAAGATCAGGAGGGATTCAATGGCTGAAACAAAACCGACCGGCGAAAAAAAGCATATCACCGGCGCGCGCATTGCGCAGGAAATCAAACAGTATAAAAAGGACGCGCTGATTTCGCCGCTGTATACCGTGTGCTGCGTCATTCTCGAAATTCTGATTCCGTATCTCACCGCGTCCATCATCGACAAGGGCATTGCCGTGGGAAACATGGCGCACGTCGCGAAGATCGGCACGCTGATGGCGGTGATGGCGATTCTGGCGATGTTCTTCGGCGTTCGCGCGGGCGTGCACAGCGCGCGGGCGAGCACGGGGCTGGCGAGCAATCTGCGCGAATCCATGTTCGGGCGGATTCAGGAATATTCCTTCTCCAACATCGACAGGTTCTCCACCGCGGGGCTTGTCACGCGCCTGACCACCGACGTCACCAACATCCAGAACGCTTTTCAGATGATTCTGCAAATCTGCACCCGCGCGCCGGTGACGCTGATCGTCGCGCTGTTCATGGCGTTTTCCGTCAACGCGAAGCTTTCGCTCGTGTTTCTGGTCGCGATGGCGTTTCTGGGCGTGATGATTTTCGTGCTCATCCCCAAGGCGATGAAATATTTCAAGCTGATGTTCCGCAAGTACGACGCGGTGAACGGCGTGGTGCAGGAAAACGTCGGCGCGATCCGCGTGGTCAAGGCGTTTGTCCGCGAGGATTACGAGGATGAAAAATTCTCCGGCGCGGCGAACGCGCTGTTCAAAAATTCCATCTCCGCCGAGCGCATCATCTCGTTCTCCATGCCGATCATGCAGCTCACCGTCTACGCCTGCATTCTGTCCATCAGCTGGTTCGGCGCGAAGATGATCGTGGGGCAGACCGGCCTGACCACGGGCGAACTGACCAGCCTGCTCTCCTACGTGATGAACATTCTGATGAGCCTGATGATGCTCTCCATGGTCTTCGTCATGGTCACGCAGTCCGCCGCGGCGGCGCAGCGCATCGAGGAGGTGCTCGAGGAGCAGCCGGACATCACCAGCCCGGAAAACGCGGTCAAGACCGTGAAGGACGGCTCCGTTGATTTTAGTCACGTGACATTCGCCTATCAGCAGCGCAGCGGCAAGCCGGTGCTCAGCGATATCGACCTGCACATCCGCTCCGGCGAGACGATCGGCGTGATGGGCGGCACGGGTTCCTCGAAGTCGAGCCTCGTCAGCCTCATCTCCCGCCTGTACGACGTGACGGCGGGCGAGGTGCGCGTCGGCGGCGTGGACGTGCGCAGATACGATGTGGAGAACCTGCGCGACGCGGTTTCCGTCGTGCTGCAAAACAACGTGCTCTTCTCCGGCACGATTTACGATAACCTCCGCTGGGGCAACGAAAACGCGACGGACGAGCAATGCCGCGAGGCCTGCCGTCTGGCCTGCGCGGACGAATTTATCGAGCGCTTCCCGGAAAAATACAATACCCGCATCGAGCGCGGCGGCACGAACGTATCCGGAGGCCAGAAGCAGCGACTGTGCATCGCCCGCGCGCTGCTCAAAAACCCGAAGGTGCTCATTCTGGACGATTCCACCAGCGCCGTCGATACCGCGACGGATGCGAAGATTCGCGAGGCCATGCGCACCCACATTCCCGGCACGACCAAGATCATCATTGCGCAGCGCATTTCCTCCATTCAGGATGCGGATCGCGTGCTCGTGCTGGACAACGGCCGGGTCAATGCGTTCGATACCCAGGAGAACCTGCTGAAGACCAACGCGATCTATCAGGAGGTCTACAACAGTCAGGCCGGAAGCGGCAGCGGCGACTTTGACGAGGCCGCCATGAAGGGAGGCGACTGAGCATGATGGGACGAAACAGAAACGCCGGAAAGCCCGGCGCGAAGAACCCCGGCAAGACGTTTAAACGCATCATGGCCGAGATCATGGGCCGCTATAAGCTGCACTGCGTCGCAGTCGTGCTCTGCCTGATCGTCAGCGCGGTGGCCAACGTCTACGGCACGATGTTCATGCAGCGCCTGATCGACGATTACATCACCCCGATGATCGGCCGCCCCGACCCGGATTTCGGCCCGATGGGCCGCGCTGTGCTCGGCGTCGCGCTGGTGTACCTCCTCGGCGCGTTCAGCGCGTGGCTGTACAATTACCTGATGATCTTCGTCTCGCAGGGCACGCTCAAAAACCTGCGCGTCAAGCTCTTTTCCAAGATGGAGCGCCTGCCGATCAAGTATTTTGACACGCACGCCCACGGCGATATTATGAGCGTCTATACCAACGACATCGACACCATGCGGCAGATGATTTCCCAGTCCATGCCGCAGCTCATTTCCAGCGTCGTGACGATTGTGAGCATCGTGACCTCGATGATTATCCTCAACGTGCCGCTGCTGATCATCACGCTGTTCATGGTCGCCACGACGATGACGCTCTCCGTCAAGCGCATCAAGAGCGCTGGGCGCTTCTTCGTCGCCCAGCAGCAGGATCTGGGCAGGGTCAACGGCTATATCGAGGAGATGATGGACGGCCAGAAGGTCGTCAAGGTCTTCTGCCACGAGAAACAGAATTTCGCGGGCTTCAAGCAGCTCAACGATTCCCTCCGCGAGAGCGCCTACAACGCCAACCGCATCTCCAACACCATCATGCCGCTGACAATGGCGATGGGCAACCTGAGCTATGTGCTCTGCGCGGTGGTCGGCGGCCTGCTGGCCTCCGGCGGCTACCTCGGCCTGACCATCGGCACGCTGGTCTCCTTCCTGACGCTGAATAAGAGCTTTAACCAGCCAATCAATCAGGTTTCGCAGCAATCCAATGCCATCATCATGGCGCTGGCGGGCGCGGAGCGCGTCTTTGACCTGCTGGATGAAGCGCCCGAGGTGGACGACGGCTATGTCACCCTCGTCAACGCGAAGAAGGACGAAAACGGCGTCATCACCGAAAGCGACGGCCGCACCGGCCTCTGGGCGTGGAAGCACACGCACAAGGACACGGGCGAAACCGAATATCGCGAGCTGAAGGGCGATATTGTGATGGATCACGTCGATTTCGGCTACAGCGACGATAAGCTGGTGCTCCACGACATCAAGCTCTACGCCACGCCGGGGCAGAAGATCGCGTTCGTCGGCTCGACCGGCGCGGGCAAGACGACCATCACCAACCTGATTAACCGATTCTACGACATTCAGGATGGCAAGATCCGCTACGACGGCATCAACATCAACAAGATCAGGAAGGACGACCTGCGCCGCTCGCTGGGCATCGTGCTTCAGGATACACACCTGTTCACCGGCACGGTGATGGAGAATATCCGCTACGGCCGTCTGGACGCGACGGACGAGGAATGTATCGAGGCCGCCAAGCTCGCCAACGCGGACGGATTCATCACCCGCCTGCCGGACGGCTACAACACCATGCTCAAGGGCGACGGCGGCAACCTCTCGCAGGGGCAGCGCCAGCTTCTGGCCATCGCGCGCGCGGCGGTCGCCGATCCGCCCGTGCTGATTCTCGACGAGGCGACCAGCTCGATCGACACCCGCACCGAGGCGCTCGTTCAGGCCGGCATGGATTCCCTGATGAAGGGGCGCACCACGTTCGTCATCGCGCACCGCCTGTCCACCGTGCGCAACAGCGACTGCATCATGGTGCTTGAGCAGGGGCGCATCATCGAGCGCGGCACGCACGACGAGCTGATCGCCCAGCACGGCAAGTATTACCAGCTCTACACCGGCGATTTCGAGGAAAACGATTGACGATATCCGCCGCGAGAAACGGCGCAGATAGAACGAAAAAGAAGCCGAAGAATGCCTGAAAGGTGTCCCCCGTGTGAAAATGCGGGGGATTTTTTTCGTTCGCCGGGATAAATTTGACAGCCTCATGCGTTTCTATGGTATAATCGGAGGGAAGATTTTCCCGCCGAGGCCGTCTGCCCGGCGGCAGGCAGGAGGCTGGCACGATTGAATCAGGCTTGGTATCAGGTGGCGTCCATGGGCTTTGGGTATCTCAGCGCGGCGATCATCGCGCTGATCGTGCTGCTGGCCTTTCGGAAATATACGAAAGACCGCGCGCTCTGGCGGCGGGTCAAAAAGAACCTGCCGCGGACAGGCGCGGCGGGCCGCCTGATTGTGCTTTCCGCGGGGAACCGGCGGCTTCCGGCGGGAACGGAGCTGCGCGTGCCGTTCGAGGGGACGCTGGGCGGCTCGATGGGCTGCGACGTCTGCGTGCCGTATAAAAGGGTGCACATGCGCTCGGCGTTTTTCTGGGTCGAGGGCGAGGCGCTGCACCTCGTGCCGCTGCATAAGGACGGATTTCTGGCGGATGAAACGCCGATTGAACCGGGCGACGAGGCCATCATGCGCGACGGCGCGATGCTGCGCGTCGGCGAATTGAAGCTGGTGCTTCGGATGTATGACCGCGGCGAAGGCGTAGTCGGCGCGGACGAGCCGTATGTGACCCGCGCCCGCCGCAGCAAGGCCGGACAGGGGCGCGGCGACGGGCTGGGCGCGCCGACGCGCGGCGCGATCCGCAGGGAGAAAAAACGGATGAATTACAGCGAAGCGGACGAGACCGAACGAGCCTCCGCCGCGCAGAAGGATAAAAAGATGCGGAGGTGACGGCATGGCTCCACACAAGCGCGATACACAGGTGCAGGAAGACGGGCAGACCGTCTATAAACCCGCAAAGAAAGCGAAAACCGTCGTGAAGGAAGAACCGGAGGACAAAAAGCCCGTCCGCCTCAAGCCGGCGCGGACGAAAACGGGCAGGCTCAAGCCCGAAGCGGAGAAAGAAGAAAAAAAGCCGGACAAAAAGCCGCCCCGGCGCTACGAGCCGGAGCAGAAGCTGACCGGGCGGGAGAAAAAGGAAAAGGCGCGCGCCGCCGCCGTCGCCCGCGACAGGCGCAGGGCGGTCAGCCGCGCGGGGGACGGATGCGTGACGATGATCGCGCTGCTGACGGCGGTGTTCGAGGTGCTCGGGCTGCTGCTCTGCGCGGCCAAGGCGGAGGGCGCGTGGGATACGCAGGCGGTCAGGCTGTGCATGGTCATGGCGCCGCTGGGGCTGCTCACCACGCTGGCGCTGCCGCGGCTTCTGCCGATGGATTCGCTGGTGATGGCGCTGACGAATTTCCTCTGCGGCGTGGGCGTGGTGGTGCTCTATACGGTCTCACCCGAACGCGGCGCGCGGCAGGCGATGTTCTACGCGATGGGGCTGGCGGCGATGCTCGTGATGAGCGAAATCGTCTTCCATGTGCGCCATTTCCGGGGGCTGACGCTGCTGGGCATGGCGCTGGGCATCGGCGCGCTGATCCTGCCGCTGGCCTTCGGCGAATGGAAAAACGGCGCGAAGAACTGGGTGTCCGTGCCGCTGCTCGGCTCGTTTCAGCCCAGCGAAATCGTGAAGCTCTCGGTGGTGCTGGCGCTGGCGTATTTCTTCAGCGCGCATCGAACCGTCTGGCAGATGATGCCCGCGCTCCTGTTCGCGGCGGCCTGCCTTCTGCTGCTGATGATGCAGCGCGACCTCGGCACGGCGCTGATCTATTACCTGACGACGCTGGTGCTGTTCTACGTCGCCTGCGGCAACGTGCCGCTGACGATCCTCGGCCTCGGCGGCGGCGCGGGCGCGGCGGTGCTGGGCTATCAGATGTTCGCGCACGTCAAGGTGCGCGTGGCGATGTGGCGCAACCCGTGGAGCGACCCGACGGATAAGGGCTATCAGATCATTCAGGCGCTGCTGGCCATCGGCTCGGGCGGGCTGTTCGGCGTGGGGCTGGGGCAGGGCACGCCGGAGAAAATCCCCGCCTATTACAACGACTTTATCTTCGCCGTGGTCTGCGAGCAGCTTGGGCAGGCGTTCGGCGTACTGCTGCTGGCGGTCTATGTGCTGCTGATTCTGCGCGGGGTGACGGTGGTCGCCCGCGCGCGGCGCTCGTTTGAGATGCTGCTGGGCTGCGGCGTGCTGACCATGCTGGGGATTCAGACGTTTATGATCGTCGCGGGCGTCATCAAGATGATTCCGCTGACGGGCGTGACGATGCCCTTCCTCAGCTACGGCGGCTCGTCGCTGCTCTCGTGCATGGCGATGATCGGGATTCTGCACGGGGCGAGCGCAAGGGCGCAGGAAAATCTGGAAGAAGATATTCTGTGCGTGAGAGGGTGATTTTATCAAGGTTATCAAGCGGCGCATGCACCTGCTGACGCTGCTGCTGGTGCTGATGTTCGCGCTGGTGATCGCGTATTTCTGCTACTCCGTCTATTTCTACGGCGGGCGCTGGGTTGCGAACCCCTATAACCCGCGCATCAGCAGCCAGAAGCGGCATGTCGTCATGGGCACGCTGACCGACAGGGACGGCACGGTGCTGGCCTATACGGATGAGGACGGCAGGCGGCGCTACAACGGCAGCGCGGCGACGCGCAAGGCGGTCTGTCAGGTGGTCGGCGACAGCGGCGGCAAGGTCTCCACCGGCGCGGACACGTTCCACGCGCAGTTTCTGCTGGGCTTCCGCTCCAGCATCTTCGAGCGGCTGGCCGACGCCTTTACCGGCACGACCCAGCGCGGCGACGACGTTCGGCTGACGATTTCCGAGCGGCTCTCCCGCTACATCAGCGAGCAGTTCCCCGCGGGCAAGCGCGGCGCGGTCGTCGTGCTCAATTACAAGACGAACGAGATTCTGGCGATGGTCTCCATGCCGCAGTTCGACCCGACGAACATGGATTCGGCGCTGTCGGACGAGGCGGCGGGCGCGCTCATCAACCGCGCGACGCAGGGGCTGTATCCGCCCGGCTCGACGTTCAAAATCGTGACGCTGGCCTCCGCGCTGGAAAATCTGCCCGATCTGAACGATTTCGCGTTTGACTGCACGGGCTATTATCCCGTGGGCAATTACGCCGTCACAGACGGCAGCGCGCACGGGGTGCAAACCCTGTCCGACGCATTTGCGCGCTCCTGCAACACGACCTTCGCCGCGCTCTCGCAGGATCTCGGCTATGAGATGCTGGGCAATACGGCGGAGGAGATGGGTTTCAACCGGAACTTCATGTTCAGCGATTTGATCGTCTACAATTCCAGCTACCCCATCGACGACCTGAGCGCCGAGGATCTGGCGTGGTCGGCCATCGGTCAGGGGCGCGTGCTCGCCACGCCGATGCACATGGCGCTGATCGCCGCGACGATCGCCAACCGCGGCGTGATGAACGAGCCGCGCCTCGTCGCGCAGATCACGACCGCGCAGGGCGGGAACCGCGCGCTGCTCAGCCATGCGGGCGGCAGGCGCGTGCTCGGCGAGGATGTGGCGGCGCGGCTGGAAAAAGAGATGATCCGCGTGGTCAAATCCGGCACGGGCAAGCGCGCCGCGCTGGATAACGGCTATACCGTCGCGGGCAAAACCGGCTCGGCGGAGGCCAGCAACGACAAAAGCATCGAATCACATGCGTGGTTCGTTGGCTATATCACCAATGACAGCGCGCCTTACGCGATCTGCGTCCTCGTGGAAAATGGCGGAAGCGGCGGCGGCGTGGCCGCGCCGCTGGCGCGGAAGACGCTGCAAAAGGCGATTCATCTGGGATTATAATCAAGGAGGTTTTAAGCGATGCGCAAGAGGATTTCGGGTTTGATGGCGTTTGTTTGTCTGTTGGTGGCGGCGGCTTCGGCGCTGGCGGCAGGCACGACGGTGACGACGTTCACGCCGTTTGCGGATATGGATTTCGCCGCGCAGGGGTACATGGATTTGATTACCGCGTGGGAAGACGAAACCGGCAACATGGTGGAGGATTATTCCGGCCTGGAGGACGACCTGTTCATGGAGCAGATGCAGGAGATGGTGACCGCCGGCCGCGCGGATCTGGTCGTCGTGCCGCTGGGCAGCGGGCTGACGAAGGATCAGCTGGTCAGCGTGGACGAGCTGCTGGCCGCCGCGCCGGATTGCGGCGCGAGGCGGATGGACGCGATGACGGAGCGCGACGGCAGCGTGCTGCTCGCGCCGGTGCGCTTCAACTGGGAGGCGCTGTACGTCAACACCGACGTGCTGGAGGCGAACGGCGTCGCCGTGCCGACGAATTACGACGAATTGATCATCGCCTGCGCGTCGCTGGCGCAGAAGGGAATTCTGCCGCTCGCCAACGCCATGTGCGAATGGCCGGAGATCGTGCTGGACTGCACGGCGATGATCGGCGCGCCCGCCGATCAATACGGCCAGCAGACCTCGCTGGACGGCGCGAAGGCCGTGACGACGGCGCTCACGCAGGTCGGCGCGTTCGGCCTCGATCCGTGGAATCTGACGGACGAGCAGGCGAAGCAGGCGTTCATGGAGGGCGCGGCGGCGATGCGCTTTGACGGCAGCGATTTGGCCGAGCTGGTGCCCGAGGCGCGGCAGGAGCACGTCGTCGCCGTCGCCCTCGCGGGCATGGACGGGCAGGCGCGCACCGCGTTGGTCGGCACGCCGAGCTATGGGCTGGCGCTCACCCGCGCCTGCTGGCAGGACAGCGCGCGCCGCGAGGCCGCCCTGTCTCTGGCTCAAAAGCTGCTGGGCGGCGACGGCGCGGCGATGATTGGCGCGCCCGCGTATACGACCGCGCTGGGGAAGAGCGTGGCGCAGATGACCACCTCGGCGACCGCCTGCGCGGGGCTGCTGTATGACCTGAACCCCGAGCATTTTAACGAATGGTCGGAGAGCGTGGTTTCCGCGCTGATGGCGCTGTAATACTAATTCTTGTTAAAATGGCTTAATCCGCGCACCATCTTTTTCGCTCTGACTTTGCCTCGTTCCGTTCAACGTACCTCCAGTACGCCTCACTTCACTTGGCTTCGTCAGAACAAAA
>ERZ857480.20026-NODE-30742-length-41911-cov-56.0375_pt1 | contig 41911 bp, 40 predicted proteins | sample MGYA00519767_ERZ857480 | MGnify/ENA primary metagenome ERZ857480 (study PRJEB31778, sample SAMEA3449210) | human gut metagenome | biome: human gut; feature: human-associated habitat; material: faeces | place: United Kingdom | collected 2010/2012 ...
CGATTTCAGCGAGGATTTCCGCCTTGATGGATATATGGGTAAAACCAACTACCGGATAGCTGAGATCGATTACGTGGATTGATCTTTGAGTTAGTTTTTTATTCGCTCAGGGAGGGGCAACTTATTAAAAGGTATTTATTAATAATGCTGATTTTATTAAGCATTCTGTTTAGTGCCTGCACTATCAAGTTAGATTCAGATTTACCGGCAATCGCCCCCACACAAACGCCTGCCGGCAACGTGGACGCGAATAAGGTTACGCCCGATCCTGTGGAAACGAGTCAGCCTTTGAGTATCAATCAATATGAAGGCGATGAGTTTTATGAAAACTATGTGGACAGTAAAGAATTTCTAGTAAGGTATTTGACTAAAAACGAAAGCGAACTAAACGTGCCAGTATATTGGTATGATGACCTTATCAACAAGACGGGCAGGTTATACTGCAGGGATTTTGATTATGAAACATTGAATTCGCCCAATACCGGAGGCAATAACATAAGCCGCATACTAACCCTATTACCTACTAAGGCCGCTAGATGCACAGATGGCGGCAAATATATGTATCTGATGTATGATACGGACAAAGGCCAAAGGCTGTTCTTATTCTCAAACGCCTATGGGGATAATCCAAATGAGTTCCTTTTCCTGTCTGGGGTTGCCGTGCTCATGCAGGAGCGATTATCTTACAGCAGCTTTTTGAGCGTCAAAAAAGGGGACAGCATTGACAGCCTGATTGAAATTGATCCTGCAATGGAGATATACAGCGAATACCTCCATAAAAATTACAGTAAAGATAATCTTGATAGACTGCGGGATGCCTATGGGCCGCCGGTTACTGTAAGCATTCTTACGGATGGAGCGGTTAAGATCACATATGAATATAGGGATGGCAAGTTTCTGGTAGATACGGTTGAATACAGTGAGGACTATATTTTAAGCGGCAGGGCAGAGCCGGTATGCTACCGGATAGCTGAGATCGATTACGTGGATTGATCTTTGTGTTAGTTTTTATTCGCTCAGGGAGGGGTAACTTATGAAGAGGTATTCATTGATAATGCTGATTTTATTAAGCATTCTGTTTAGTGCCTGCACTATCAAGTTAGATTCAGATTTACCGGCCATCGCCCCCACACAAACGCCTGCCGGCAACGTGGACGCGAATAAGGTTACGCCAACGCCTTCGCCCACCAAGGAGCCGCTCAGGATGCTCCCCGAACAGTATGATGACGTAGGTTTCATCAAAGTGGATGTAAAGGAGCACCTGAGAAAATACCTGGTCAAGGATGAAAAGACGGAGCTGGACATCCCAGTATATTATTATGAAGAGCTGATACATGAGTTTAGAAGCGATCGGTACCAGCCGCTGATATATGGAAGGGATAACGGATATTCTACGGTTAACTATCCGAGCAGCTCATCGCATGCGCTGGACTATATATTGACGACGATGCCCACTGAAGCAATAAGAACCGTGGATGGCGGCAAGTTCATCTACCTGATGTATGACACGGACCAGGGACAGCGGCTCTACCTATTCTTTGAGGATATCAATGACTCCTTAGTAAATTCAGATATATCGGGTTTTGTGGTGCTGATGCAGGAAAGGCTATCGTACAGCGACTTTCAGGGATTGAAAGTAGGGGACGAGATGAGCGAGCTTGCAGAGATCGACCCTGTTATGAAGATATACAGCGATTATCTCTATGGGTCCTTTACCGAGGAAGACCTAAAGCTTTGGGAGGAAAAGGGAGTAAACCCCTCTACGATAAGCATACTGACGGATGGGGCGCTGAAGATAACCTATAAGAACGTGGATGGCAAACTATTGGTGGAGAAATTCGATTTCAGCGAGGATTTCCGCCTTGATGGATATATGGGTAAAACCAACTACCGGATAGCTGAGATCGATTACGTGGATTGAGTCAGTTATGACACTTTTATATATAGAAAAGGAATGTAACATGATTAGACCAATACTTGCTTGCGTAGATCCGTACAAGGCCGCAGAAGAATTTTCTGCCGCGGGGTGAAGATTGACTTTTCTCAGCCCCTGGAGGGCGGAGACCCTCTGGTTGGAGTATCGTTTTGTGGCAATTCTGTTTTACTGGGTATCACCTAGGGTTATGTTACGTCGAACAAGCTGCCATATATCGGTTGCGGTGTTCAAATTTACATGACCGTCCCTTCCGGACAGATTCGGAGGATTCACGAAAAGCATAGGATGCTGAATCCAACAGAACTGACCGTTCAGCCTTGGGGTCATTTGGCATTTGAGGTACATATCGGCGGCTATCAGTTTATGATTTCCGCGACACAGTCGGAGTAAAAAATAGGAAGGAAGCGTAAGTGGAATTACAATAAAAAATATCCCAGAAATATCTGCAATGCGGATATGATTACTACTATATTTAACGGGATCCGGATCATAATGACCTATCAGGGGCTCCACTGACAGCAGGACCGTTCTCGGTTTATTCACGGCAGTCAAGCAGAATATCTGTGAGGTGTATCCCTACGACCCCGTGCTGACATACTGGAAAAGGCATCATTTTATCTCCAACCCGAGTATTCGAGGTTCCGGAGCTATGAATCTTTTATATAATAATGGAAAGTGTTGACAAATAGTTGCCACAGCGGAAATTGGACGGTTAAAAAGCCCGTAATACCGGGCTTTTTTCGTCCTCTGAAATTACTCCCACTCTGTTTTTAGGATTGTGTCATCCCTATTTTTGGTGCTTTCAGGTACCAATAATCCCAGTTTTCAGAGCGATTATTTTGTGTTTCAACTGATCTGTGTACCTTTTATGTACTCCGAAATCAGGTATCTCACTGTTACCAAAGTTCTCAGAAAGGAGATGCTACACATACTTCCCCGATAATCAATTTATTATATCAGGGAACGAACAAAAAGACAATGTTGCAAATGTAAATTTTGGCGGCGTAAGTTTTCATTATTATTGAAGACTTGCGCCGCCTTTTTATTTTGGAGGTATCTATGTCAGAATATCAGTTAGAATTAAAGCAGATCGTGGACTATCCGCGCTGCCGCATTTACCGGCAGTTCGTGCAGTCCCTTATTTCAGACCGGAGCATTCGCACAGGCGGCAGCTCCGGTCTTTTTTATTATACCGTCCTCTCCTGCTACGCCAACTTCCGCACCTCGTACCGCAGGATTGACGGCATCAGCTACACCATTTATCCCGGCGAATGGCTCTGCCGGATCAGCGAAGTAGCCGACTGGTTCCGTGTCCGCTTCCAGCATCAGGCGCTCTCCATTCTGAAAGATTTAGAGGAACACCGCCTCATCGCCTATACCGTTCTTGGCCACGGGAAGCTTGTGAAGTTTAAAATCAAAGGGTGGCACCGGCACAACCGCGTGCTGGAATACAATGCTCCCTGTCAAAAGGATACCGGTTTCTTCTTCCTGCCTGTATCGACTGCAGCAGAAATCATCAGCTTTGGGCGGCCCTCTGAAATGGATATTCTGCTGGATCTGTGGCTCAACACAGTATACAACGATGAACAGGTACAGGGGTCTGCGGTCGGCCCGGTGGTATATCTGCGAAACGGAACGGGAAATCCCCTCGTCAGTTATGCCGAACTTGCCGAGCGGTGGGACATATCTAAGGCAACGGTCGGTCGATATCTGAAAAAGCTGAATACGTTAGGTTACCTGTCGCTTATGTCCTTTCCGGGGACGCACGGGACGGCAATCTATCTGCAGAACTATCTCTCTACCATGTTTCAGATATCGGACGTCATGCTGGATAAGGATGAAATCGCCATGTCACTGAATATCAAAATCGAGCTTGAAGGCAGCGTTTCAGAATCCGATTCCGGCGTTTCAGAATCGAACATGGAAACCGTGATGCAAAAAGTCGAAAGAATCCTTACTGCACAGGGCTTCCCGTGCTTTTCGTGCAAGAAAGCCAAATGTAAGTTATTACCCTTATCGGACGATTGCAGGAGAACAGTATTGGTCTCTGATGAATTTGTAAAGGCAAAGGACAATGAGCGTTTTCTAATGGTTATTTCCTGCGGGGATTGTGCCGATATTGCAAAATTTGAGTTACTGCTGCGTCCTGTCCGGCGGAAGGAGGAGGAACGATGAAACAGAACGAAAAAGAGCTTCAGGAGAATCCCATGTACCACGACACTTGGATTTTGCTGAAAAAATACCGGGATGTAGTGTGGAGTCTGGAATTGTCGGTACAGAGAGTACGCAGGCAGTTTCAAATCGAATACGGGAGCAGCATTGAGGAATTTTTGGAATCCATTTACCTTGCCGGCGTGGATTTTGCGGATTCCGGGATTGAAGAACACGCGCAGAGCATTGAACGGAGCTATAAAATGCTGCAATTAGTGGAGTCGTCTGTGGAGCTGCTCCGGAATAAGCATAAACACGGGGAAGCCTACTACTGGCTGCTCTATTACAGCTTTCTCTCCCCGCAGCAGTATCGGAGTGCCGAGGAAATCATCGAACAGCTAAAGCCGCATATCCGGGACATCAGCTACCGCACCTATTACCGGAAACGCCGGGAAGCCATTGACGCCCTTTCTTCAATCCTGTGGGGTTATTCCTCCAAGGATAGCCTGCGTATTTTAGAGCGTTTTTTCCCTGAAAATGCGGATGGCAAATAATTGGCGCAGTACCGCACGGTATTGGCACGGTTTTGCGATTGAAGCGTAAAAGCGGACATGTTAAAATGAATATGCTCAAAACTATATCCAGGACCTTCCGGCAGCAGAACACCATTGTTTCGATGGTGTTTTTTTTGTTGCCGGAAGGTCGCAGATTATGCCGCCTTTTATCCGGGCGGCTTTACTTTTTCATATCAAGGAGGTACTTATTTGAAAAACAAGATCATCAAGCGTCCTAAAAAAGAACGGAAGCACATTGACTACGGCCGCATTCTCTTTATGGGTTTCCTCTGCGTTACGATGATGGCCGGCTCCAGTATGCAGGCGTTCGCCGCAACCACCGTATGGGAAAAGGCAAATGAAATTATGAAGGATGTGTACAATCAAATCCTTCTCATTTCTACCATTGCCGCCGTCGTCACAGCGGCTGTCGCGCTGCTTTTGATGAATTTTTCCAAAAGCGGCAGAACCGTAGATGAAGCTCGCTCCTGGCTTAAGCGCATTATCATCACCTGGGCGATTCTAAACGGGCTTGGATTTATTATGGCGTATGTTACTCCCTTCTTCACGGACGGACGCTGGAACGGTTAAACAAAACGCCCGCATAGGAAGGAAGTGACGCGATGGGCATATTAGACGGTATTGTAGGATGGATTGCCGAGCAGGTCATGCATGGGCTGGACTTAATCAGCACATCGGTTTTGGGCGCATTGGGCTGCAATATGAACACCTTTCTGCGATACTTTCCGGCTGCGGACACCATGTACAAGATATTTGTCGCTCTGGCAATCGGCCTTATCTTGCTCAACTGGGTCTGGCAGCTCTTTAAAAACTACGGATTATCGTCAGGCATTGAAGCGGAAGATCCGATTAAACTCAGTATCCGCTCCGTACTCTTCATTCTGCTGGCCTACTTCTCCAATGAGATTGTAAACATCATCCTGAAGATCGGAGGAACGCCGTATAACTGGATTTTGAACTCGGAGTTGCCTCCGCTTAATTTTGCGGATTTCAACTCTGCAATCGTAACGATTCTGGGCGTATGCGCCAGCGGAGCCGTCGCCATTATCGCATTGATTTTGGTTCTCATTTTAGCTTGGAACTATATCAAGCTGCTCTTTGAAGCGGCGGAGCGGTATGTGCTGTTGGGCGTGCTGGTCTATACGGCGCCCGTAGCTTTCGCAACCGGCGCGTCGCAGACCACGGGTAATATTTTCAAGAGCTGGTGCCGGATGTTCGGCGGACAAATCTTTTTACTCTTGATGAACGCCTGGTGTCTGCGCCTGTTTACAAGCATGGTCGGCAGCTTCCTGTCGAATCCGTTATCGTTGTAAAGGAGGAAGCATGAAAAGAAAACATCGAATTTTAATAACATTGGCCGTTACGCTGCTTATGGTTTGTATGTGTAGTGTTCCGGCCTTTGCTGTTACGGAAAACGAAGTGCAGGCCCAGGTGGATGCACAAGGGAAAGAGGCGGTCACCGGAAACATATTTATCTGGTTTCTGTGTGCAATAGCCTTTCTGAAGGTCAGTCAGAAAATCGACAGTTTTATGTCGAGTCTCGGTATCAATGTGGGACACACCGGCGGCTCCATGCTGGCTGAAGCGATGATTGCAGCAAGAGGAATCGCTACGGCAAGGAATTTTGCCGGAGGCGGCCACAGCGGTCATTCGTCCGGTGGAGGAGGCTCTTCCGGCGGTGGCGGTGGAACGTCCTTTATGAGCGGTGGACTTGCAGGCGTCGTCAGCCGCAATTTCACAAATAACGCGGTGAAAAAGGCAACCGGAAACGGCGGCGGAGGGCTCGGCGGGAAAGCCTATACTTCCTCCGTCAGCAAAGGCGGCGGTTTTGCCAACAGCGTCATCGGCAGGGTTGCGACCGGCAATATTTCGTCAACCGGCTCTATGACAGGCAAAGGCGCGGAAGATGCGCTGATGTCCTATATGGGCTATACGGCATTAGAAGACGGCGCGGCCGATATTCCCTCCTACTCAAACGTGGAAATCGGCGGCGGCAGGATATTGGCAACGGAGACCTCGGACGAATACCCGGAGGGCGTCGCCATCGGGATGTATCATACCGACCAGTATATAGCTCCGTCCGGCGAATACTCCACTGTAACCGCCGCAGACGGCACAACCTGGTACAAACAGTACGCTGTCGATACCGTAGACCGGAAACCGTATAAAGCGCCGGACGATACGATTGCCTATAAAGAATCCATCGTCAAAAAGCTGCCTGATCCGCCCCGCAGAAAGGATCGGGTCTGATATGGCAGAAAATCAAAATCCAGCGTCTGAACCATTACAGAAAAGCGCGCAGGCGGCAAACATGGTGCGCGGAGCCGTAAAGACCGGCAAAGCGATTGCAGGAGCTGCGAAAGGCGCGGCAGCCGGTGGTCCTTACGGAGCTGTCGCTGGATTTGTCTGGGAAAATCGAAAAGTAATTAAAAAAATTGCGATAGCGGCTATTGCTCTGCTGATGCTTCCGATTTTATTTATCTGTATGCTCCCCTCCCTGATTTTCGGCGGACTCACGCAGGCATTTTCCCCGAACAATTCGGAAGTGCCGATTCTCAACGACAGCGCCGCCATCACAACCAACCTGACCGACATATCCACCTCGATTAGCGCCGTCCTTTCCGAATCCATGACGGATATACTGGCGCAGATTGATACGGATTTTGCATCTTCCGGCGCAGAGCAGAAAGAGATTGTCAATCCGCATGAAAATTCACCGAACTACAACGCAAACTCCTTTGTCTCGCAGTATTGCGCGTCAAAGGATGAAGATTTTGAATCCGTTTCTATCTCGGACATGGAAAACCTGCTCCGGCAGAACAAGGACAAACTGTATTCCTACTCCCGAAAACTGGAGGACAGGACAAGCACAGTCGAAACCGTGACCGTCAATGCGGAGACCGGTGAAGAAACCGTCACAGAAACGACGGTCACGGAAAAATGGGCGGTCTATACCGTCGCCTACAACGGCGAAAGCTATTTTGCGGACAATGTGTTTCATTTGTCGGAGGAGCAGAAACTCCTTGCCGACAACTATGCGCAGAACCTGAGCCTCTTTCTTGGAGACAGTATGTTCCAACGTCTGCCGGATGGTTACGATGTGCTGGTTCCCCTCGGCGATATCCGCTTTACTGACGGTCAAACCGATGTGGTGTATTTTAACCAGCTCGACGAACGGTATGCCGGCAAGCCTTACGGCACCGACAACATCGGCGGCTATGGGTGCGGCCCTACGTCCATGTCAATCGTGGTGTCCTCTCTCACTAACGATATTGTCGATCCCATTCAAATGGCACAGTGGGCGTATGAAAACGGCTATTGGTGCAGCGGCTCCGGTTCCTACCATTCTCTGATACCAGGAGCGGCTGAAGCGTGGGGATTGCCGGTTGAAGGCTGCAGCGCCTCCGAAGGTCAGAAAATCGTGGACGCGCTCAGCAAGGGGAAACTGGTAGTCGCTATTATGCTGGAAGGCCACTTTACCAGTTCCGGGCATTTCATTGTGCTGCGGGGCGTTAAAGACGGAAAAATTCTTGTGGCCGACCCTGCAAGCTATACTCGAAGTGAACAGGAATGGGATCTATCCATCATTTTGAACGAAGCGTCTACTCACGCAGGCGCCGGAGGCCCATTCTGGATTATAGGTTAATGAAATTTGAGGATCATTCGCTATGTTATATTTTATTGTTTTTACATTAGGAAGCGCATTCGGCGTTATGCTGATGTGCTTATTTCAAATCAATCGCATGGGTGCAAACATAAAACAGCCTTTGCCCGGCGATTCACCGCAACGGGAAGGAGGGCCTGATGAGCAGTAAATCAAACGAACATGATTCCTACTATATCCCGCCGAATTTTATTGAAGGCGGTACGATCTTCGGGGGCATGTTTAAATTCAGGAATGTCATCGAAGCCGTCATTCTCGCGGCCGCTGTGGGCGTACCGATTTTTATGCTCGACCTGACGCTCACCATTAAAATTGTTATTCTCTGCCTGACAGCTCTTCCCGCCGGTCTTCTTGCCCTAATCGGAATATCCGGCGAAAGCCTGTCGTCTTTTATCTTCGGCTTTTTTAAATTTCTGAAACATCGCCGCGTCATCGGCAAAACCGCGGAGAAACCTCGAAAGCAGAAAAAGCATAAGGAGAAAAAGGAAAAACCGGCTGCCGAAAAGGAAGAAAAGGAAAAGTCAATGGCGGCGGAAATTCTGGAGGTCATCCGGTCAAGGAAAGAGCCGAAAGAAAAAGCGCCGCCAAAGGCTAACAAACAGAAGAAACGCCGCACCAGGAAGGCCGCCCCGGAATCGAAATTCCTAAATCCGGCGGCGGAATACCTGCCGGTGGATAAAGTTGAAAACGGCATCATCTACACAAGAGATCACCGCTATGTGAAAATCGTGGAGGTCGTGCCGGTCAATTTCCTGCTCCGCAGTCCGAGAGAACAGCGGAGCATTATTTATTCCTTCATCAGCTATCTGAAAATCAGTCCAGTCAAAATGCAGTTCAAGGTACTCACCAAGCGGGCTGATATTAACCGGCATGTTGAAATTGTCCATCAAGAGATGGAACGGGAATCGGATTCCCATTGCCGGATGCTCCAAGAGGATTACCTGAAGCTGATTGACCGGCTCGGCTCCCGTGAAGCGACGACGCGCCGCTTTTTCATCATTTTTGAGTATGAATCCCTGGGCGGCCGGCGTGGAAACGAGGAAAACGAAGCCATCGCTTCTCTGCAAACGGCGGCCCGCACTGCCGTGAACTATCTGAAGCAATGCGGGAACGAAGTGCTGACGCCGGAAAATGAGGATGAATTTACGGTAGAGGCCCTTTACAGCATCCTCTGCCGACAGAAAAGTTCCAGGGTACCGCTGTCGCTGCGGGTACAGGATATTCTTTCACAGTACCTTGCCGCCGGAAAAAGCACCGACGACATTCCCTGTACGGAGTTTTTTGCGCCGCAGAGCATCGACTATACCCACGGAAAATACATCTGTGTGGATGGGCTGTACCACTCCTACCTGCTGGTTCCGTCACAGGGGTATAAAACACAGGTCGCAGCCGGCTGGCTGAGCCTGCTTGTAAATGCCGGGGACGGCATCGACATCGACCTGTTTTTCAGCAAGCAGCCCAAGGAGCGCATGGTGCAGAAGCTCGGACAGCAGCTGCGCATCAACCGTTCCAAAATTAAAGAAGCCAGCGATACCAACACGGACTTCGACGATCTGGACGGCGCCATTCGCAGCGGGTACTTCCTGAAGAACGGTCTTTCCAATAACGAAGACTTTTACTATATGAACCTGCTGATTACCATAACCGCCGGAAGCGTTGAGGATCTGGAATGGCGGGAACGGGAAATGCGCAAGCTCCTGCTTTCTCATGATATGGGCGTATGTACCTGCGCCTTTCGTGAGGAGCAGGCGTTTTTATCGGCGCTGCCCTTAGTATCGCTGGAAAAGCATTTGTATGCCCGGTCCAAACGGAATGTACTGACGACGGGAGCCGCAAGCTGTTACCCGTTTGTGAGTTTTGAAATGTGCGATGACAATGGGATTCTTCTCGGCGTAAACAAGTTCAATAACTCTCTGGCTATCGTAGATATTTTTAATTCCATGGTCTACAAGAACGCCAACATTTCCATCCTTGGCACTTCCGGGGCCGGTAAGACCTTTTTGCTGCAGCTCATGGCGCTGCGAATGCGGCGCAAAGGCATACAGGTGTTCATTGTAGCGCCGCTGAAAGGGCATGAGATGTACCGCGCCTGCAAAAATATCGGCGGGGAATTTATTCAGATTTCCCCTGCCTCGAAAAATTGCATCAACGTCATGGCAATACGCAAGGCCGACAAAACCGCGGACGAACTGTTGGACGGCGCATCGCTGGAAAAATCGGAACTGGCGGCAAAAATCCAGCGGCTGCATGTCTTTTTCAGCCTGCTTATCCCGGATATGACGCATGAGGAAAAGCAGCTATTGGATGAAGCTCTGATTAAGACCTATGCCCTGAAAGGCATTACGCACGACAATGATTCACTCGAAAATCCGGAAAATCCCGGACAGTACCGGGAAATGCCGGTGCTCGGAGACTTATATGAGGTACTGATAAAGGACAGCCAGACCAAACGGATGGCGAACATCCTAAACCGGCTGGTACACGGTTCCGCCAGCACCTTTTCACAGCAAACCAATGTCAATCTGGACAATAAATACACCGTATTGGATATTTCGGAACTCAGCGGCGACCTGCTTTCGGTGGGAATGTTCGTTGCGCTCGATTACGTCTGGGATAAGGCAAAGGAAAACCGCACGGTTGAAAAAGCAATTTTCATTGACGAATGCTGGCAGCTCATCGGAGGCTCCGGAAACCGCCTCGCAGCGGAGTTTGTCTTGGAAATCTTCAAAATAATCCGCGGCTATGGCGGCTCGGCGGTCTGTGCAACGCAGGATCTCAACGACTTCTTTGCCCTCGATGACGGCAAGTACGGAAAGGGCATTATCAATAACTGCAAGACCAAAATCGTGCTGAATTTGGAAGATGAAGAGGCCATGCGGGTACAGTCCATTCTCCGGCTGTCCGAAGCGGAACTGATGGAGATTACCCATTTTGAGCGCGGCAACGGGCTGATCAGCACCAATAACAACAATATCTCAGTGGAATTCAAGTGCAGCAAACTGGAAAAAAGCCTGATTACCACCGACCGCCGGGAGCTTCAGGATCTGCTGCTGCAAAAAACGGCAATACCCACTTAATGCGGTCTGAATACGCATATGCCATCTTTATACGGGGCTTATGCGTATGGAATGCGTGTAAAGGAGTACAGAAAATGAAGACCAGGGAACAAATCTACGGTAAAGAAGCGGCTATGCTGCTACGGGATATTACGACTTATCACTGTATGAAGCGCGGCCAAATCCTGAAGCTGTATGCCGGTAAGGAACGGCAGGTGGAAAACCTGCTCTCCCACCTTGTCAAGCAGGGGCGCATTTTTCATGATTCCAGCATGGACGCCTACTTTGACAGCCCGGAAACAAAAATCGATGCAGAAATGCTGGCGGCTCTTTGGGTGCTGGCGGATTTCGGAGACCAAATAGAATACCACAGCAGCGATGCATTTCCCGTCAAGCTGATTTTCTTTGCCGACGGCGAAACCTATGAGGTGATCTGCATACCGCCGGATAAGGAAACGCTGATTGAACACGCCCTTTCCCATACGGAAGAGGAAAACGGCGGCAAACGGATTCTGATTGTTGAGGACGCGGCGCAAATTCCGCGTATCAACATTCCGAACGCTGTTTTCTGCACAGTAGATAAGGAGGCGGGCGGCGTGCAGTATTACAGAAAAGAATAGGAGGACTTGATTGAACAGAACGGTACTATCCAAGCGGATTTCGCGTATCCAGAGCGATATCGAAAAGCTGTCGAATACGCTCTGCGCTATGGACAACACGGACATTGAAAAATATCCCGACAATTACGAGATGCTTTCCACCGACGCCGCGCTTCGCAGCGAACTGATCACCTGCCGGATGCGGCATTTAATTTACAGCAGCACGGCGCTGAAAAAAGCAAACTATCTGACGGCGGCCGGAATTGTTCAGGGAATCGGTATTGACTGCCGGGATGGGCTTCTGGAAATCACTTTGCCCTGCCTGCTTCCGAAACGAAAACAGCGGCAGAGCACGGAGTTCCTGATTGATCCCGTTTACTTTACGCTCAGCCAGTATGCGGATTCCCATGCGCTGCCGAGATTCGAGCACTGTGTCGTCTGCTTTTCTCATATTTACAGTGAGGAACTCCCGCTTCGCCGGGTAAGGGATTACGACAATTTGGAACTGAAACAGCTTCTGGACGTTATCTCCACTTTTGTGATGGATGACGATACCGGGCTGCTCTGCGATGCGTACAATACCACGGAAATCGGAGAAACCGACTGCACCCGCATCACGGTAATGGATAAAAACTGCTTTTCGGAGTGGCTTAAAAAGCGCGAAAAAAGTCTCAAATCCATATCGGATTTTTAAGGGTTTTGGCCTCAAAATCCTTCGATACTCCGAAAGGAAGCGAAACGCCGCTGCAACAAGGATTTTCCGGCCTGCTGCCAGCGGCGAATTTACCCGGGTTACTTGCAACCTCGGTACTGTTTCGATGTGAAGGAGGTGATCTCATTGCCCTGCGGCAACCCACTCCCCGGCAAGCAGACCAAGGGCTATGAACTGCTCGAACTGATTGCCATATCCGGCGAGCTGCCTGCCGGACAGCTATCTCGTCTGTCGGGCGGCGAAAGTTATATGGCGGCTGTCGTAACCGCGCTGAAACGGCAGCGGCTGCTCACTACCTACTACCGTGACGGCCTGCGCGGATATCGGCTGACAAGCCGTGCAAAACAGTTGCTGTGCAAGGAGAATCCAGACCGGTTTTCCTTTTATCTGACCGGCGCTGTCGATACCAACCATGTCAAAAGCGAGATCACAAGACGTCTGCGCCTGCATCGGATAGCGGAAACCATGCTTACCATGAAGAATGCCGGCGTGACTGTTTTCCGGGATGAACGGCCTGCGGTGTTCGCTCCCGTCTGGGAGGAAAACATCCATATCCGCAGCCCGTCCTTTTGGAGCTCCCGCGAAATCAAAGAATTGGGCACAGTCTTTGCCAAAATCCGCGGCGCCCGGTCTGTGGGCGTTTTACTTACGGCAAGCGAAATCTTTGCGGTTTACAATCTGGGCGGTGCTTTGATGAAATGGGAATACAAATCGGAAATGCGGACAAAGGCGCTGCTGAAAACTGTTCTTTGCCGGGAACGGCTGCCGGAGCAGTATTCTCCAGATGCAGTCAGAGGTCTGATTTTCGGCAATACCATGGAACTGGTTTACGAGCTGCTGGCAAACAGCGGCGGCAAGCAATATTTCGTCTTAGATGGAAACTACGAAAGCTTCTGTTTCCTGACGAACGACCGGAAAGGTGAAACCGTCTTGAAGCTGCTTTGCTATCCGGAACTGTCCGAAAGCCTCGATGAAATTCTGACCGGAGATTTGGAACCGGCGCAGCCAGGGCTGACAATAGAAAACGATGCGATGGAGAACGGCAATCCCGTTCTCCTTTGCTATACCTGCGACCTGCCGAGAATCAAGCGGTTTCACTCGGCGCTGCAGCTCCAAAACAAAAGCGGAACGATCATCTGCTTTGATTATCAGTCGGAGGCGCTCCGCCGCTACTGCGGCGACACGGTTCGATTCCAGACAATAGACTTTAAAAAATGGGAAAGGAGATTTTTCACTTAGATAAACGAAAACTGCGGAATATCATAATCGTCCTGCCGCCGATGCTGTTCGCCCTGCTGTACGGCGGAGGGTATCTGGCGCAGTTTATGCGCAACTATACGGCATGGAAGAATGCAGGCGGCACACCGGGAGACGGAACCTCTCCCATCATGCCCTCTTTTGGAATGGCTTCCTGCTTTGAAGCTATTTTCTCATTCCCATACGGGGTCTTCGGTATCTTGATCTGCATTGGCGTGCTGGCGCTGCTGATCGTGATGGTTATGCGGATGGGGTTTTCCGATAACGGCGAATACGACCGGGACCGGAACCTGATTTACTCCCGCAAGGGCACTTACGGAACGGCGGGATTTATGTCACTCAAAGAAATACCGGAAGTGTTGGATCTCGTATCGGACGTGCGAAAACATTCCGGCACGATTCTTGGAAAAATAGACGGCAAAACCGTCTGTGTCCCTCTGGATACACGGCTCAATGCCAATATCGCCGTATTCGGCGCCAGTGGCAGCATGAAAACCAGAGCTTACTGTATCAATCGGATTCTGCAGAGCGTATCCAAAGGTGAATCGCTGATTATCACCGATCCGAAATCCGAACTTTATGAAAAGACAAGCGAGTATCTGCGGAACGTGGGTTATGAGGTCAAGGTATTTAATCTGGTTACACCGGAAAGCTCCGATTCGTGGAACTGCCTGACGGAGATTGAGGGCGACGAATTGATGGCGCAGCTCTTTTGCGACGTCATTATTAAGAATACTGGCTCCGAGCGGGGCGACCACTTTTGGGACAGCGCGGAGATGAATCTGCTCAAAGCGCTCGTTCTATATGTGGAGCAGGGCTACCCGCCGGAACGAAAAAATATCGGGCAGGTTTATACGCTGCTGACGCTTTCATCGGAAAAGGAGCTGAACAGCCTCTTTGAAATGCTGCCCTCCACCCATCCCGCCAAAGCGCCTTACGCCATTTTCAAGCAGGCGTCGGAAACCGTGCGAAGCGGCGTCATCATCGGTCTCGGCTCTCGGCTCCAGGTGTTTCAAAACAGCAAAATCCGGAGCATTACCGCCTATGATGAAATCGATCTGGAACTGCCCGGCAAAAAGCCCTGCGCTTATTTCTGTATCACAAGCGATCAGGACAGCACCTTTGATTTCCTATCTTCATTGTTCCTGTCGTTTGTTTTTATAAAGCTGGTCCGTTATGCGGACAAACACTGCCCCGGCGGCAAGCTGGAGGTTCCGGTTCATGTGCTGGGCGAAGAACTGACCGCCTGTGGCGTGATACCTGACCTCAGCCGCAAAATATCCGTCATTCGTTCCCGGAACATCAGCATGAGCTGTGTGTTTCAAAATTTAGCCGGCCTGCAAAACCGCTATCCGTACAACCAGTGGCAGGAAATCTTAGGAAACTCGGATATTCAACTGTTTCTCGGCTGCGTGGATGAACTGACGGCGAAATATATCAGCGACCGGGCCGGTGAGGTTTCTATCGCCGTTACCAGTAAGGCGAAACAGCTCGGCACCTGGCGGGTCAGCAATTACACGCCGGAATACCGGGAGACCAGCGGCGTCGGCAAGCGCAAGCTGCTGACAATGGACGAGGTGCTTCGGCTGCCAATCAGCAAGGCGCTGATCATCATTCGCGGCCGAAAGGTACTGCAGGTGGAAAAATACGATTTCACCTGCCACCCGGAAGCAAAAAAGCTGCTCCCTTGCAAAGCATCCGAGCACATTCCCGAATGGGCTAAAAATCCGAGGAAGGAGGATTTGCCATCGACACCAGCTAAAAAGAGCGCGCAAAAGAAAAAAGCGTCTGCAAAGACAGGCGTAGTCCCGACTGATAAGGACTCTATCATGTCAAATCATTAAAAGGAGGTTTTTATTCTATGCCCAAAAAGAAAACAGAGGAAGCCGAAGCGGTTCAGGAACTTGTTACGGAAAAATCCGAATCGGCAGTAACAGAATCGGAGGTGACAACGGATGTCCCAGAGCCGGAAACCGAACCTTTTCCTTTGGAAGAGTCGTCGGCTGAAGCGTCCACTCCCCCCGCCGAGGACGATCCGCCAAAGCCTAAGGCGAAACGTACCGCCAGAAAAAAGACGGTGGAACAGGAGGCAGAAACGGTGCCCGAAATCCCGGAGCCGGAAATCTCCGCGGAAGAAACGCAGGAGGAAATCCCCAAACCGGAGGCAGAAACGCCGCCTAAGCCTGCCGCCCGTAGAAGGCGTTCCGAAAAAGCAGCGCCAATTCTGACGCTGGAAGCCGGCGGCGATGTGGAAACTGAAGAAAACGCAGCGGATACCGCATGGCATGAGATCCATAACGCCTACCGTACCCGGCGTATTTTAACCGGGATGCTCGGCGGTATCGAGCAGATGGATAACGGTAAAACCATCGCCGTTGTGGAATACAACGGCTTCCGCGTCGTCATCCCACTGAAAGAAATGGTCATGAATTTCCCGAATCAGGCTTCCGGGGATGAATACCGTGAGCAAATCGTCCGGCACCACAAACTGCTGAGCAATATGCTCGGCGCTGAAATCGACTTTGTGGTGAAAGGCATCGATTCCAAGACACGCAGTATTGTTGCCAGCAGGAAAGAAGCCATGCTGAAAAAACGGCAGCTCTTTTATATGGATACGGATGCTTCCGGCACCTACCGCATTTTTGATGGACGAATCGTACAGGCCAGAGTCATTGCCGTGGCGGAAAAGGCTGTCCGTATCGAGGCTTTCGGCGTGGAGTGTTCTATTATGGCAAGGGATTTATCCTGGGACTGGATCGGCGACGCCCATGACCGCTTTTCTGTGGGAGACCAGGTGCTTGTCCGCATTCTTTCAGTCAAGCGCGACAGCATCGATACTCTTTCCATCAAAGCGGATATTAAAAGCGTATCTGAAAATACCAATCACGACAATCTCAGGCAATGCCGTATCCAGAGCAAATATGCCGGAAAGGTCACGGACGTGCATAAGGGTGTCGTCTATGTCCGTCTTACCAACGGGGTCAACGCCGTGGCGCACTCCTGTTATGACCGGCGGATGCCCGGAAAAAAAGATGACGTCAGCTTTGCCGTTACTCATATCGATGAAGAACGCGGCGTAGCGGTGGGGATCATAACCCGCATTATCAAACAGCACTTATAAGACTGTTGAATTTCAGAGGCATTCAGTCGTAAAGAGGAAATATCAGGACAAATTTGTTACAGGAGGTACTATTTATGTACAGAAAAATCCTCATCTTTTTCCTCTTTACCTGTTTGCTGCTGCTCTTCGTCGGCTGTGGAGCAAGCCAAACCGAACCTTACCTCAAAAGCCCGGATCATGCGCCAAGTGAAACGAATGTACCTGAAAGTTCGGTCACATCGCAGGCAGACGCTCCTGGCTCGACCGTTCAGGAGGAATCCAGTTCCTCTTTCGATACGCCGGTTCCCGATTCCTCTCCGGCGGAAAAGGAAAAGCCACAGGCAGAATCGGAAGCGCCGGTACCGTCCGGGAAGCCTGAAAATTCCCAAAGGACAAATAGTACGCTCCCGCCCGATGAAACGCGGCCGCTACCCGTTGAGCCAGAGCCGCCTGCCGAGAGCACACCTGTTCCGGCAAAACCAGCAGCTCCTGCACCAACGGAGCCTCCCCCTGAAACGCCGCCGGCTACACAGCCGGAGAAACCCGAACCGGAGCCAGAGCCGGAACTGCCGGCCTTCAACATCGACGAATGGATTTCCTTCGCAAAAGGCTATGCGGAAAACGTCGGTTTAGCTCTGGACAGCGAAGCCATATGGTGCTGGGATAATCCTATCACCGCCGGTTCCCACTGCCTGTATCTGGAACGGGACATTCGGGACCGGCTGAACCGATACGGCAGGGACGGCGATATTACAGCGGTCTGGATATGGGCCGATCCCCGCGGTGACGGGAGTTACGACCTGTATATCGGATACGCATAACCGAAAAAAATTAAAGTTGCAACTGAAAGGATACGCTAAAAAATGGCGTGTCCTTTTTGCTTGCCCAAAGGAGGAAAATTTCTGTGACAAAAACAAGTTTATTGAAGAGAGGCTTCACTGCATTTATAGCGATGCTTGTATGCCTTTCGACTTTTATCGGACTCGGAACGACCACAGCCTATGCCGCCGGGGAACAGGCTAAGGTTTACCTGATTTCCTTTCCCCGCGCAGGCGATGAAAATTCTGGCGGCGAATGGGGTCATAGTTCCCTGAACTTTATGAACGGCTGGACGTCAGGCCAGTCAAGATATACGACAATCCGGGCGATGGACTCTTATTCCGGAAACGCCTGTTATTGTATTGAACCCGGCGTCCCACAGGATACCGGCGACATGTACACCAAATGGGATGAAAATTTCTGGGATAACTATCCCTCCACCATGAACCACACCATCTCGCCGGATGAAATCAAGACGCTCATCGGCAGGATCTTTCAGTACGGTTATACGGGAACCATCTCCACAGATTGGAAAAGCCAAAATGAAGGCGGCGACAGCCTGGCACATCTGGTCGCCACACAGCTTCTCGTCTGGGAAACGGTTGTAGGAGAACGGGATTCGGAGTTCAACCACGTAGATACCGGAGGCTGTAATGCCATCCTCGATCAGATCAGCGCCGGCCATCCGCTGTATAGCCAGATTATGGGCTACTACAACAGCATCGCCGGCCGTGTAAAGAACCATTCGGCTCTTCCCAGCTTCATGCGCAAAACACTTGGCAATGCACAGACCTTTGAACTGGAATGGGACGGCAGCCAGTATAAAGCCGTCCTTACCGATGACCGCGGTGTGGTGGGCAATTACCATTTCTCCTCCAACGAAGCCGGCGTTCAGTTTTCCGTAAACGGAAATCAGCTTATTATCACAGCAAGCAAAGCCCCCAGCGGATCCTTGACCATTACCGCCGAAAAAGAAGCCGCCCGCCGCGGCGTCATCACATGGACAGATGGTGACATAGGCGGCGGTGTTCAGGATGTGGTCACCTATGCGCAGACTGTCAGTGATCCGGTCAAAGGATTTGTGAATCTCAAGGTTTCCTACGGCTCGGCTAAAATTGTGAAAACCTCTGAAGATGGCAAGGTCGATAACATTTCCTTTACCATTACGGGCAACGGCATTGATCAGACGGTCAAAACGAACAGCAGGGGCGAAATTCAGATCGACAACCTTATGCCCGGCGTATATACCGTAACCGAGCAGGCATACGACCGCTATGAGCCGCAGGAAGTCCGCCGTGTAACCGTTGTAGCGGGACAGACCGCAACCGTGAATTTCAATAACAAGCTGAAGCGTGGCGACATTGAGGTTATTAAGTCCTCGGAGGACAGTCTGAACGAGGGTGTGACCTTTCACCTTTACGGCACATCGTTGTCCGGCATTGCAGTGGACGAATACGCCGTTACCGATAAGGACGGCATAGCAAAATTTGAGGATGTACTGATTAGCGGCACGACTCCTTACACCATTGAGGAAGTCGATACCGCCGTTCGTTATGTTGTTCCCGCGGATCAGACCACACCCGTAAAATGGAACGAGGTCACGAGCCGCAGCTTTGCAAATATCCTAAAAAAGTTTGTCGTGACCGTAACCAAAAGCGATTCCGAAACCGGAGCACCGCAGGGCAACGCTTGTCTCTCCGGGGCGAAATACGGCATTTTCAAGGGCGACCAACTCATTGACGAATATTTTACCGACCAAAATGGGCAATTCACTACGAAAGAATATGTCTGTGATTCCGATTGGACGATCCGGGAGCTTGAACCGAGTGAGGGCTATTTGCTTGATTCTACCGTTTACAAAGTAGGCGCCGAGCCGGAACTTTACACAGTCGAGCATAACCAAACCGCAAACGATGTGCTTGAAAGCGTAATCAAAGGAAATATAGCTATTGTCAAGCATTCGGACAGTGGCAGCACGCAGGTCGAAGTGCCGGAAGAGGGCGCCGAGTTTGAGGTGTATCTGAAATCTGCCGGAAGCTACGATGCGGCCGATCCCGATGAACGGGATATTCTCGTTTGTGACGCCGACGGTTTTGCCAAGAGTAAGGACCTGCCTTATGGCGAATATGTAGTGGAGCAGACGAAAGGATGGGACGGCCGGGAGCTGATGCCCGCTTTCATGGTGAATATCGCAGAGCACGGCAAAACTTACAAGTATCTCATCAACAACGCGCAATTCCAAGCGTACCTGAAAATCGTAAAAACGGATGCTGAAACCGGAAAAAACATTCCCTATGCCGGCGCCGTATTCGAGATTTATGATCCGGAGGGCAATCTGGTAGAGATGACTACGACCTATCCGGAGGTCGTCAAGCACACCGAGTTTGCGACCAATGCGGAGGGCTGGCTGATCACGCCGGAGGTTTTGAATTACGGAACCGGCTACTATCTCGTGGAAAAGCAGGCGCCGGAAGGCTATGTACTAAATACCGACCCTGTCTATTTTGACGTGACTGCTGAAAACGCAACCAGTGAAGACGGCATTACCGTTGTGATTGCGGAAAAACCGAATATGCCGCAGAAGGGCAAGATTCTCCTTACCAAAACCGGCGAAGTGTTCCACACGGTAGAAGTGCAGGAAGGCAAGCCGGAAAACCGGTATAAGCCGGTCTATGCCGAGGCGGGGCTTGCCGTAGCGGTATTTGAAATCCGCGCCTCTGTGGACGTCCGCACCCCGGATGGTACGCTGAGGTACAGCAAAGGCGAAGTGGTTGATACGCTGACTACCCTTTCAGATGGTACGGCGGAAAGCGCCGAACTGTATCTGGGAAAATACGAAATTATCGAGATAAAAGCCCCTTACGGCATGGTAAAAAGCGAAGAAATCATCACTGCCGAGCTGGTTTATGCCGGTCAGGAAATCAGCGTTACCAGTACCTCTGTTTCTCTAAACAACGAGCGACAGAAGGTGGAAGTAAAGCTCTACAAGGATATGGAGAAGGATGAGCTGTTCCAGATTGGCAGCGGCGATGAAATCCTCCATGTATACTTTGCCCTCTATGCGGCAGAAGACCTGACCGCGGCGGACGGCACAATCATCCCCGCAAACGGTCTCATTGAAATTGCAGGCGTACAGGAGGACGGTACCCTGACCTTTTCCGCGGACCTTCCTATCGGCAGCTATTATGTAAAGGAATATTCCACAAATGAATCCTATCTCATCAGCGATGAAACCTATTCCATTACCTTCGCTTATGACGATGAAACCGTTGCTGTCGTTAAAATTGAAGTAAACGACGGCGAAGCAATCCTGAACAGGATTATCCGCGGCAGTATTAAAGGCGTAAAGGTAGATGAAGCGGGCGAACCCTTACCCGGCGCGGTGTTTGGGCTGTTCCGCGCAGACTGCACAGAATTTACGGAAGCCAACGCTCTGCTGACCGCTAAATCCGGTGAGGACGGCGGCTTCCTGTTTGAGAACGTGCCCTATGGCATATGGCTGGTGCGCGAGCTCTCCACTGTGGAGGGATACGCGCTGACAGAAGAAATCTTCGAGGTCCAGGTCAGCGAAAACGGCGCCCTGATTGAGCTTGGAAACATCGAAAACAAGCCCATAACCGGAACCGTGCAGACCACCAAGGTAGATAAAAACCATCCTGAAAACCGTCTGACCGGCGCCGTATTCCTCATCTATCTGGATGCGAACGGTAACGGCGTCTATGATCCGGACACTGACACGCTGTACGGTACAATGGAGGAATTGGAAAAAGGCATGTACTCCCTGAGCGGTCTGCCTTACGGCGGCTACTTCCTCTATGAAGAAACGGCACCGGAGGGATATCTCAAGGACGACCGGTATTACTTTTTTGAAATCCGCAGCGATGGAGAAATTGTGAGCGTTGAAAATGAAGCCGGAATCGGATTTGTGAATCAGCCGGAAACGCCGGACACTCCTGATATTCCGCAAACCGGAGACAATTCTAATATCTGGCTTTGGATCTGCATCGCGGGCGCTTCTCTTGGAGCGGGCGTGCTCCTGATTGTCCTGAGCCGAAAGCGCCGCAAAGAAAAGAACTAATCTGAAAGCTTCGGAGCATCGCGTTTGGCGGTGCTCCGATTTTTTCTTAATTACCCGCAAAAACACGCCCAGGGGGATCTTTCACAAAAAATAGTATATTGAGGATGAGTCTGAACGATCCTTCCGCAGCCATGGGCAAATCAAATACAACATGGAGGTGTTCAGTGTTTACGAAAAAAGAAGCAGCGGAACTCTGCCGGTTTCTTCAGTGTACGGAAGGCAGTTGGAGAAATGCCGTTTACATAGAATGCCTCAGCTGCCCACATTCCCCTCCCGTCTGTTCCGGCTATCTTCTGACGGCGGATTCTGAGGGAAAACCGGTGCTTTATCCGACTGACCGCCTGTATGAACTGACAGGCGAGGAAATCGTTAAGGACGAATGCGCCGGGATATTGAGCCGCGAGGCATTTAGCAGCCTGTATTCCAGACGGCTGATCTGGGACGCCGATTCCGATAAGCAATGCGGCGTCCGGCAGATGTTTTTAAAATCAAACGGACATAGCTAAACCGCTTATGCGTGTAAAGTCCGTAATCTACCTGTATTGGAGGTGTTTTCATGAAAAAAACAACCATTCATTGCCCTTACTGCGGGGCAAAAGCTACGCTGCGCCCGTCCAGCGTTGTCTACGGAGAACATGCAAAGAACGATGGATATCTGTATATCTGCGACCGGTATCCCAAATGCAACGCCTATGTGGGCGCCCATCAAAGGACCAAGCTGCCTATGGGTACGTTGGCAAACGGAGATCTCCGTCATAAGCGGATTGAGGCGCATAAAGTCTTTGACCGCTTGTGGCGTAGCGGGCTTATGACAAAATGGCAGGCTTACAAATGGATGCAGGGCAAATTTGGTTTCAATGAAAGCCAGGCGCACATTGCCAAATTCAGCGAGTATATGTGCGACCAGCTGATTACCGCCTGCAATCAGGTCTACGAGAATCTGGATAGGGCGGCATGAAAGGATGAGATGAGCCATGACAAGGAAAAGGAGCGGGATATTATATGGTGAAGAAAATGATTCCTCTTAATAAAAAACAGCGGCAGCTTATTGAGGACTGCGTTATGGATGGCCGGCTGATGGTCGTCCACCGGGCAATTCGTGAACATATCGTCGTAAACGAAACCATTTTCGGCTTCAGCTACGACGATTTATACCAGGAAGGCTGTCTCTGGCTGTGCAAAGCGGCGGCGACCTTTCAGGAAGATCAGGGCGTAAAATTTGAAACCTACGCGTTTAAAGTCATCGTCAACGGGCTGCGCACCTACTGCCGCCTGATGTGCAATAAGCAAAAACGGCAATGTACGCTTCCGCTTCACAGCGATGAGGATGGACAACCTGCGCTGGATCAGTTCCCTCTGGCAGAGGACCGCACCGATGAACTGATTGATGAAATCGACGCTCTTCAGCTCCTCCATGCCATGAAGAGCCAATATACCGGCACGGTAAAGTTAGGGATCGAGGCAATCGAATGGAAGGTCAAAGGCTTTACCGGAAAAGAGATCGCCGATATGTACGGCGTGAAGCCGAATTTGGTAGGCGCTTGGATTTCCAGAGCCGCTTCCAGGCTGAAAGGAAATCCGGAATTTATGCGGGTCTTGGGAAACCGTGTTGAAAAACAGTCCTGATAAATCGTAAATAAATAGAAAAAGCAAAAGGAGCGTTTTATCATGACGAATACGACACTTTATACCGCCGTAGGAAAGTTTAAGCTGAAAGGGAATGTAAACGGCATGCGCTGTCCGCTGGTAACCATCGGCAACAGGGAGTATATTTTGGATATGCAGGAAATGATTCTGTGGACGGTGCTGAATTGGCGGATTCTATCCGTTGAAGAGACAGCCGCATTGTATGAAAGGAAAACACAGGAAACCGGTTTTTTATCCCATCGAAGCACAGAGGAATGTATGCGCCGCCTGATCCAGCGCGGTCTGATCGCAGAGGGAGTTGGCGATACCGGCGCCGACGCTCTGTATGATCTTTTGTCCGAGCTATATGTCATTCCGATTTCCGAGAATCTTTTTTTGCGTGTGCTCTCCTTTATCCGGCTGACGGTGTTTTCAAGGATTCCCTATGCGGTAACAAAGAAAATCTTTCGCAGAGATCGGAGAAACGACAGCGAGAAAAAGGTGATGCAGCTGGCAAATCAGGCTGTTCTTTCCACGGCTGAAATCATCAAGTGCATCGACCGGAACGCCCTGCGCTTTGCCACGGAGGAGGATTTGCTGGACGCCTTATATCACGACGAATATACCACCAGCGAGAATATTGCCTATACAGTGCGCTCCCTTCCCCAGTGCCGTCCGGTTATCACATCGGTTGCGAATCTCTATCTGCGTAAGCAAATCATCTTTGAAAGGAATTGACGAATGGATAAAATCAAGGATAGCCCCCCGCCTTTGAAACGGAAACTGTTTTTAACCGTACTGGTGGGTCTGTTGTGCCTGCTGATCGGCGCCGCCATGTGCATTTTTGCAAAGGATCGGATCATGCTGTTCCTGAGCGGCGCCGTCTGCATATTCAGCCTGATAAAAGCATTTACCCTGTACCGGGTTTTGTCGGAGAAAAAGTACGAGGTTATAGAGGGCACCTGCGTAGGCGTTGTTCCAAAACCTCTGCGCAAGTTCCGGAAGATACGGATTATGGATGACGAGGGCAACGAATCATCCCTGCTTCTCTCCAAGCAGTCCAAGGTAAAGATTGGCGACCGCTACCGTTTCTATTTTAAGCAGACGCAGCGCATCACCTTTGGCAGCGAATATTTTAACGCGGCTATGTCCTCCGACTGCTTTCTCGGTTACGAAGCGATTGGCGAACCCGGTGCGGATTCCCCAAAAGAAAAGCCACAATCCGAAAACGAAATTTAATTTAATATTTTGCGGACTTTTTGCAAAATCAATCTGTAAACATTGACAAACAGCCTTTTTAGATGTATAATATGGGCATGATTTGCTTACACTACGAGCAAAAGGAGGTATATGCCCATGCTGATTCAATTCACAATCGAAAATCACCGGTCTATCCGGGATAATGCCGTCGTCAGTTTTGCGGCTTCCAAGGATACATCCCTGGAATCGTGCCTGATTCATCCGGATGATAAAAGGACACTGCTGCCTGTTCTTGCGGTTTACGGCGCCAACGCCGCCGGCAAGAGCAATGTTCTTCATGCGCTTATGACGATGAAGGATATGATCGTCGGGGATGCGGCCAGGTTATCCAAGGGACAGAAGCTGCCCTGGGAGCCGTTTGCCGGAAACAGCCGGCCGACTTCTTTTGAAGCTGTGTATATCTATGACGGGGTTCGTTATGCCTATGGCTTCTCGTTTGATTCCAAGAAAATATACAGCGAATATCTGTACCATTGGCCGAATGGCCGTGAGGCTCTGATCTTCTCCCGTGAAAACGGCAAGTATGAATTTCGGGACAATGTTGCGGAACAAACCACGCTCAGCAACCGTACCTTGGATAACAAGCTGTATCTCGTTTCTTCCAACGATTGGAACCTGCCGCAAACCGAAGGCGCATACAAGTGGTTTTTTGAAAAATTAACCGGTATGATGGAACAGCCTGCCGCAGCCTCTGAGACGGTTGCTGAAATTATTCGCAGCGATACGCAGAAAGCCCGGATTCTAAAGGAGATGCTGCTCGCCGACCTCGGTATCTCCGATGTCACGATTAAGCCCGTTTCCGGAAAGAAGGATGAGTCGGTTATTACCACAACGCACCGCATGATTGACGATGACGGCGTAACCGAGCACTTCCAGCTGCTTATGGAGCAGGAATCCGCCGGCACACAGCGTTTCTTCTCCCGGATTGGCGGCTGGCTGCAGGCGCTTGAAAACGGTTCGCTGCTTATCGTCGATGAAATCGAGCGCAGTATGCATCCATTGCTTACCCGGCGTTTGATTGAGATGATTCAAGACAGCGCCATCAATACAAACGGCGCCCAGCTTCTCTTTACTACGCACGACGCTCTTTTGCTCGACCTGAATTTTCTGAGAAGGGATCAGATTTGGTTCGCGGAAAAGAATGAGAAGAGCTGCGCTACCGAATTATATCCGCTTTCCTCTTTTTCACCGCGAAAGGGCGAAAACATCCGCAAGGGATATCTGCAGGGCCGTTTCGGCGCAATCCCCTTTATTGGAGGTGACGAAACATGGCCGGTATGAAAAAAGAGTATAATCCCAACCGGGTGAATCAGCGTAAAAGGCGGCCGGTTATCTATATCATCTGTGAAGGCGAAGAAACAGAGATCAAATATTTCAAGCACTTCCGTTCCCGGAATTGTCTGGTTGAGGTAACCCCTATACCGTCAAAGCATAAGGCCGCCGAGCATCTCGTCAAGCACGCCCGCGGGCTGATCGGGCAAGCGGAATACCGTCCAAAAGACGGCGACGAAATCTGGTGCGTCTTTGACTGTGACGACAACAGCAACGAGGCGCTGAAGGCGGCTTCCGATACTGCCGAAAAGCATGGTTATGGCATCGCGTTTTCCAATCCCTGCTTTGAGTACTGGTACCTGCTTCATTTCATGCAGCATAACGCTCATCTCAAAGGAGCCGATGAAGTGATCCATTTGCTTCAGGCCAAGGGCCGGCTTGAAAAGTATGAAAAGAACCAGGACGTCTTCCACTCGCTTTTGCCGCATCAATCAGAAGCGGCAGACAGAGCGGCTAAGAGACTGGAGCAGCTTTACCGTGACGGTATCATCGTCATGAGCCGCGACAGCAACCCTGCAACTACGGTACATAAACTTGTAGCGTACCTGAACGAGCAAAACAAAAAATAAATCACCACAGATGGAATATCTATATATTGTATGTACACGCTTGACAAAATTAAGATATAGTGGTATAATGCCCTTGTAATTGATTTTATGTGCGCGTCCGACAGGACATTTCGTGAGAAGACTCGATATATGAGTTCTCACATTGCACACGTTGTTAAGTTTGTATTCAAAGTGCCGACAGTACGGTTTTGCCCCTTTATGGGGAGAAAACTGTTTGCCGGCGCTTTTTTATATAGATATTCCAGCCGGAAGGCAGAAAGGAGCGAAATGGCGCAAACATTTGTCATTGGCCGCATCACCGCAGACTTGGAGATGAAGACCAGTGCAAACGGGAATCCCTATGTCCGCTTTGACATTGCTGAAAATATCGGCAGCAAAGAAAACAGCAGACCGCAGTATTTTCAGATTTGCGCTTGGGGCGACGATGCGAAAAGGCTCGTGAAAGCCCGTGCAAAGAAAGGCAGCCTTGTCTGGATATCCGGCTCGCTGGAGCTGGAAAGTTACACAAAGCGAGACGGCATTACCACAGACAAGCGGATGAAGATCCTGCTGGACAACTGGGGATTCATTCCTGTCGGAGCCTCCAAAGAGCGTACGCGCTCATCGGAGCAAACGCCTCCTGAAACTGCGGCGCCGGAAAGGGCCCCGGAGATTGACGGAGACAGAGAACCATTGCCGGAGTAAAGCCCGGCGCTAAAGAGGAACCGTACCGTGTTTTTCAAAGGGAGAAAAGCACAGTCGGTTCCTCTTTTTTTGTTTTCAGAGAAAAATTTCACTTGGAAAGGATGAACCGAATGAAAAACAAACCAACCTTATGGAACGGCGTATCCGTGCTGGTCGTAGCGGTGCTGGTTATTACCGCTTTTATCCGCGGTATTACGCAAATCTGGATGTACGCAGCCGCTTTTGCGGTATGGGCAGTCTGGGCGGCAGTAAAATTTCTCGTTCCCTATCTGCAGGCCAAACGGCGCCAGAGGGAAGCACGCCGTATCCGAAAACAGTATGAGGCGCAGCAGCCAAAAAAACAGGAGCTGCACATCCCGGACGTTTCTGATCCGGTCAATATCGTGCTTTTGAGGCATGTAAACTTCCGCATCTCCTCCTATCTGAAATCGGCTTACCCGGACGCGACCTGGGAATGGCGCGAGGAATTTCCCGAACGCCTTGCGGCAAAGGGCGGTACCGGACGGATTCAGGTATATGGGATTCCGGATTTTAATTATGCGGACGTCACCTTCGACCAGAAGGCGGGTATCAACTGCTCTCTGCTGAAAATCGTTCCCATGACGCAGCAGCAAGGACAGCCGAAACAAGAAGGTACGAAACCTCAGAAGCAGGCATCGGTAGATCCGCAGATTTGGTATGAGAAGCAAGGACGGACTGTGCTGGAAAATCTGATTGCCGATCTGAATTCCCGTGGGCATAACAGCCTGACAATCAAGGAAAACGGCGAGATTACCATTCAGCAGGCAGATTCCGAAGTCAAACAGGCCGTATTTGAGTATGTGCCGGAAAAAACGTACTGGCCGAGGCTCACCAAGGTTTTCGAGAGCGAAGGGCTTGCCGCCAAAACTACGGAGAATGGGATGGTGCTGTCCTGGTGACGGCACCACAAAAATCCGGGAAAGGAGGAATGAAGCATGAAGGCGGGCTTATCAATCGAAGAACTGGCGGCTGAAATCATGCGTCAAAACGAGATTAAGGAAGATTATGTTGTGGACAGTCCGTACCTTCAGATGGATGAATGGAGTTCCGACCTGTTTCTGCGCGTGGTGGACGATCATATGGCGGACCGCCTTGAGCCGCTGGAAATCAGTGAAAACGCGCACCGTCAGATCAGCGCCCGTTTAGGCATCCCGATCAAGTATTATAATCGGATGCTTGCCGAAGGTCCTGCGCTGCTCACACAAAACGTCAACTTCTGGTTTTGCAAAAATCCGGAACAGCGTATGCTTCGTGTGATGGAAGGCAAGATACGGGCTTTTTTGAGCAATCGCTATCTGCGTCTCGACAACCACGAAGTAACCTGCGCGGTCATACCGGAAATCGGTACGATTCCCGATGTGCGGTTCGTCAGCAATCAGATTACGGAAAATCATCTGTACATTAAGGCGGTCAATCCGAATTTGCAGCGGGAATTATCCCCCGGCCGGACGATACAGGCAGGTTTAGTCATCTGCAACAGTGAAACGGGACTCGGCACCTTTACCGTGTCGCCGCTCATCTATTGTCCGGAAAACAGATGCGGGATGATCGCGGATTCCGGTACGGTCAAACGGATGCATTCCGGCCCCGTTTACCGGGCAGAGGAAAACTTTCTGCTCAGACCGGAAGAATTTTTGACGTCTGAGGACAACGCGCTGCTGGAAAAAATCCGCACAGCGGTTCAGAATACCTTGAACGAAACGGTATTCGATGAAATCGTGGAGCGGATGCGCGAGGCCATTGACGCCCGGATCAATACTGCGGATGTTCCTGCCGTAGTGGGCGCCGCCAGCAATGAATTCGGTATCACCGATTCGGAGCAGAGCGGCGTTCTGCAGCATCTTCTGGAGCATCAGGACATGAGCCTGTACGGTCTTGCCAGCGCAGTTACCCAGCAGAGCCACGACAGCGAAAGCTATGAACGCGCTACCAATCTGGAAGGAATCAGCTATCAAATGCTGACTATGCCCCACAGACAGTGGGAACGAATCAATCAAAACGCAGCGTAATGCTGACAAAAAAGGAGAATGAATTATGGCTTACAACAATGAAAATGCAATGGTAGAAACCAAAGATTTTACCCTGCCCGAAATGCTGGAAGGCGATTTCAGCAGCGAAGATCTTGCCGATGATTACGCTGGCCTGCAGCTGAGCTTTCAGCGGATCAAAATTCCGGGAGGCGGGTCTTTGCAGTTTGAAATACCCGGCGACGATCCGGAAAATCCCGACTACGCCAAAATGATTGAAGGCGTTATCATTTACAGCCACCAGGCAAGCGCCTATTGGCCGGAAGGATCGGAATATGACGACAGCGTTACGCCGCTCTGCTCGTCCGTTGACGGTATCAGCGGGTGCGGCACACCCGGCGGGGCCTGCGCTATGTGCGAGCTGAATAAGTACGGCACCGGCACAGACAGCAAGGGAAATCCGAGCAAAGGCAAGGCGTGCAAGAATATGCGCCATCTGTATATCCTCCGTGACGGGGAATATATGCCGGTTTTGCTTGCGCTCCCGCCAACCAGTCTGCGGCCTTATTCCGATTTTATCAATGCCTCTTTCGTGACCCGCCGCCGTCCTACCTACGCCAGCGTGGTGCAGATCGGACTGAAACGGGTGGAAAACGGAAGCAATCTTTACAGCGTTGCTACTTTCCGAAAGGTCTATGACTTCACCGGGGAACAGCTCGCTAAAATCAAGGCATATACGACCGATTTCCGCACACAGATTAAGGAAATGCTCAAGCAGCGCGCGGATACGCTCAGCAATGCCGACCCGGACGCCCTCTATGATGACGGCTCCGGTTACGACACACGTGAAAACGGCGCCCATTTTGAAATCTCCAGCAATGACGTGCTTGACGGAGACCGGGATGACCTGCCGTTGTAAGGGAACTTTGCCGCGCATGGTTTTGCAAGGCAAATAAGTCTAAAGGGATACCGGCTGCTTTCGGGCAGCGGTATCCCTTTTTTTATTTTCAGGAGGAAATCAATATGGATATGCAGCCATTAACAAAAAAACAAAGGGATTTTGCCATAGAAAATCACAATCTGGTCTATGACTTTCTAAACAAAAAGAAGCTGCCTGAATCGGTCTTTTACGATGTCGTCATCTTCGGCTATCTTAAAGCAGTTCAGGAATACTGCGACAGGCCCAGCCTGCACGAGCATCACTTTTCCACGATTGCATGGAAACGGATGCGCAGCTCCCTGTCAAACTACTATAAATACCTTTCCAGGCCAAAGCGCAACGCCCCGACGGTAAGCCTCGACGAGCCGGTTGGTTCCGAAAACGGGCTGCTCTGGGCAGATGTTGTATGCGGTCAGGACGCGCTGATGATGGAGCTTGAGTCAGAACTGATGCTTCATATGCTGGCCGCCTCTCTCCCATCGCGGGAAATGCGGATTATCCGTATGAAAATCCGCGGCGACCGTATGCACGATATTGCGAAGGCAGAGCATCTTACCTTTCAGCAGATCAACACCCTGCTGAGCAGCATATATCCGACGGTCAGCCGTATCATATGCGGATAATTACACACGAACGGAGGGACAAAAACGAATGAAGAAACTGATCTGTATCAGCGGGAAACTGCTTTTCCCGCTCCAGGTGGGAACCCGCGCCGTTATTATAAAAGGCGGCGATTGTATCTATACGTCGCGTGTCGTGGAGATTCTGGAAGAAACAGAGGGCATCGCCTGTTTTGAGACGATGAACTCAGTCTATCAGGTATCACTCACACCGGTCCCCATAAAAGCCGCATTGCCGGAGGAACTGGCGCTGTGTGCTTAGGGAATAACAGGAAAGGCGTGGCCGGATTTGTTCCGGCTGCGCCCATTTTCAGGAGGATTTATTTATGCAGATAAAGACAGATTTATGGGTTATGAGCAACGCGCTGTTTCTCGATTGGAAAAAGCTGAAAACCCTCATAGAGTTTCGGCTTGGCGCCCTGCTTGGCCGAAGGATCCATGCAAACCCGTTTCGGGATGCAGATTACTGGGATGTCGGAACCGGCCCTATCTCTTCAAGCGAGATGAAACTGCTGTTTGAAATCGCGGACGCAGACGAAGAGGACAAAGCAAATCACAGCGGAGAGAAATTGGCAATGGAAAGCATTACCGATGCTTTTGCGTTAAAGCTGATTGCCGCCGAGCTGCCTTTCCCCGTCAAAACGGCTGTACCAACCGAAAACGGCGTCTATTTCATTGGTCGGGATATCCCGTATTCCAAGGTCTATTCGTCGGAGGAGAATGCTTATGAATCAGAATGAATTCGGCGTATCCGTATCTTTTCAGGGACGCCGATATTCTTTCGCGTATGGGTCTCAAGCGTTTATTTTCCATACGGGAACTCTCAACGGTTTCTATGAAAGCTACGGGGCAAACACGCTTTTGCAGTATGTTGGCTTTGTTCATGCGTGTTATCTGGATGACGACAACCACACGCCTCTCGGAGCTCTCGCCGATTATATTGCTGGGAACTGGAACTCGCTTAGGCATAAAGCATCCCGTGAGGTTTTGAATGAATTTTATGCCTGTCATTTTTGAAAGGAAGGTTGTTTATGAATGTATTGGAAAAACTGTCCGGTGTGGAAATCAAACCGGATTCCCGCATTTCGGAAGCAGATCGTCAGTTTTGCTCTGCGCATCAGCAAGCATACGATGCCGCGCGGGAAGAACTTTCCGAACTGCGACAAATATGGAAGGATATCGTTCAGCATCAGGAGGATATCCTGCGTACAGTCACCACAGAATCCTACGAGTGGAATCGCTACATAGAACTGTCCGGGTTATCATCTCTCGATATTCGGAAGAAACTTGAGGCAATGCCCGAAATCTTTATCTCCCGTATTGTTCATTATTTCAACGGGAAATACCATGTGTCGGTGGATTCCGAGCTTGTGAAAAATGTATTACTTCCAGAGAGCCCTGAATACTCCTGGGAAAAAGAGCAGATTCACCAGTATCACATTGCTATGCGGGATCTGTCTTTACGCTACGAGGATATTTTGGAGCAGATCTTTATTCAGCTCGGCGGCCGTACCTTTGCGGAACGCGCGGTAGATGAACTAAAAGAAAAATGCCACACCGCCGCATGGAATACCTATCGCAGCACTCCGGATTACGAGGTGAAAAGCGACACCATCCGTTTTGCCTCGTATGCCTGCAAATTTGACGACTGGCTCGGCAGGCCAAGGTGGTCGCTGAACGACGGTATGAAAGATATTCTGCGTGCTGCTTCCCATTTTGAAACGGGACAACTTGAATACTATCCGTCCGGCGTCTCCGCTCTTTTAGGCTGGGATGATAGTGACTCGTCAGTATTTGAATTTTCCTGCGACAAGCTCAAGCAGCTGCGCATGTTCAAGAATCACCGGGTAGACCTGAAATTCAGCAGCAAGGCTTATGCCAACCAATTTGCTTCTGAATATCTCGGCTTGGTGGCGTAACGGAGGTGGGATCATGAAATATGCCGTCCGAGATGAAGTCATACCGCAGGACAAGCGGCAGGATTTGAATGATAAGATTCTTTATCTCATTGACAGCGGTGAAGCTGATAAATTCGGCATTATACCGGAAGACATCTACAATGGCTATACCGGCGATGGCGGTCTGCACGGACTGAAACGGTCGGATTACGACAGCTACTTTGCATACAGCGACGCCAAGAAGGAGATTGAGAACGGACAGTTCTTTACCCCTCCCGCCATCTGCCAGTTTACGGCAAACTGCTTGTCCCCTTCAAAAGGGGATCTGATTGCGGATCTGACCTGCGGCATGGGAAATTTCTTTAATTTTTTGCCGTCGGAATCCAGTCTGTACGGCTGTGAGATCGACAACAAAGCCTATAAGGTCGCAAGGTATCTATACCCCAAGGCCAACATTGTGAACCAGGATATCCGGCTTTACCGACCGGGTATCCTTTTTGATTATGTGGTTGGGAATCCTCCGTTCAACCTGAAATGGTGGCTGGAGGACGGACAAGAAATGGCCTCCCAACTCTACTACTGCGTCAAAGCGCACGAATTGCTGAAGCCTTATGGGATTATGGCGCTCATCACCCCTGCTTCTTTCCTCTCTGACTCGTTTACCGACAGTGGGGCGATCCGTGAAATGGAGAGCCGGTTTTCTTTTCTGGGCCAGGTACTGCTGTCGGACGATGCGTTTCAGACAATGGGAGTGTCCCATTTCCCAACGAAGCTGCAATTCTGGCAGAAAAGGAATGAAACGGAGACGGGCATACCCTATGAAACAGCCTGCCCTAACAGACTTTCCGCTAACTTTCAGGAAACACTGTCAACGGCAAAAAAACTGCTTGCCGACAATCGTTCCAAATTGATTCTGGAGCTGGCAAGAAACAAATCGGTATCAGACCAGTTTCGGTATCAGACAGAGAAGATGCTGTATCAGATTAAAGTGCATCCGGCGCTATCCGACAAGTACTCCCGCTGTCTCGCCTATCTGCATCGGTTTTACACCGAAAAGCAGCCGGAGGATATGGAGTACAGAGAATGGTGCCGCGTCCGGCTGACGGAAACAAAAGTGCTCTCTTATCTGAAAAGGGTGCTAAAAAAGCAGAATGCCAAACCGCCGGAAGATCGGATATCACTGGTAAAACGGGCTTACGACTTTGTCTATAAGGGATACAGCACGGCAGCCAGGCGCCGGATGTCCGGCAGCATGAAAACGCCGGTTTCCATCTATCAGATCGCATCTTCAGACGGAAACTTTGGTTTTGCAGAGTATGCCCGGCTGATTCGCAGAAAGCAAAAGGAATACGCCCTTCAAAACCAGCCGTTTGAGGACATGGCGGAAGACCCGGATATTGCCGTATGGCTTGATGAGTTTTCCCTGTGGGACGCTGAAAACGAAGAGGAAATCCGGCTGAACGACCTGCAGAAGCACGACGTCAACCTGATGCTCCAGAAACAGTATGGGCTTCTCCAGTGGGAGCAGGGCAGCGGGAAAACCTTGGCGGGTATCGCTGCCGGCCTTTACCGTATGGAAAGGCAGGGTATTCACCATACCTGGGTGGTATCCTCCGCAATCTCTATTCGGAACAACTGGAACATCGTGCTGCCGAACTATGGACTGTCCTATGTTTTTGTAGAACGGCTGGAGGATTTGGAGCGTATCCGCCGGGGAGACTTCGTAATCATTACGCTAAACGCCTTGCGGAAATACCGCAGGCACATCAAAAAGTGGATACGGCGGCACAGTCAGAAGGTACAGCTCGTGTTCGACGAAATCGATGAAATCACAAATCCGAACGGGCAGAATACCAAAACCTGTCTGGACTGTTTCCGCCGGTGCCGCAGCAAGCTGCTGACAACCGGAACCAGCACGAGAAATAACATCTCCGAGTTTGCTCCGCAGCTGGAGCTTCTGTATAACAACTCGGTCAATATGCTCTCCTGGTGCCCGGAAATTTATCGCCGGGAACAGGACAGCGATGAACTATGCGCTGAGGAAAACCCATACTTTGGGCAGCCGATCCCAGCTTACAAAAAAGGGTATTCTCTGTTCTCCGCCTCCCACCTGCCGGAAAAGATCACCGTTTTCGGCGTAGGGCAGCGGACGCAGGATATCTACAACGCGGACGCGCTCAGTGAGATTCTCGGCAAGACGGTTATTACCCGTACCTTTGAGGAAGTCACCGGAAAAGAAATCCGCCGGATTCATCAGATTCCGGTACACTTTGCAGAAGCGGAGCGCAATGTGTATCATCAGGCAATGGAAAAATTCTATGAGATGCGTTGGGGCTATTTCAAGTCTACCGGCAATTCCCGAAAAGACTCTATGATGCAGCTGATCCAGCAGATCGTCCTGCTGCTTCGCATCAGCGCCGCGCCGAATACCGTTTCCGAATATACGGGAACGCTTCCCGCAAAGCTGCGCAAGGTTCTGGAGATGGCCGGTGAGTGGAGCGATGAGATTATCGCAATCGGAGTAAGGCACAAGGTCGTTCTGGACGCCTATAAAGAGGCGCTGGAAACGGCGTTTCCGGACAGGCCGCTGTTTGTGGTAACAGGCTCGACAACGACTTTCGCAAAACGCCGGGCATTGCGCCGGACGCTTCAGGAAAGCCGGAACGGAATCCTTCTCTGCACGCAGCAAAGCCTGCCGAGCAGCGTCAACTTTGAGTATGTGAACAAAATCATCATCCCGGAGCTACACTACAACAATTCCCGTATGAGCCAATTCTATATGCGGTTTGTGCGGTACACCTCAACGGAATGGAAGGACATTTACTTCGTCACTTACGCCGGCAGCATCGAATCAAATCTGATGCAGATGGTGTTGGCAAAGGAAAAAATCAATCTGTTTATGAAAGGACAGAACGCCGACCTTGACGAAATCTATGAACGCTTCGGCGTGGATTACGATCTGCTTTCTCTGCTGATGTACCGTGAGGAGGACGAAGAAGGACGTTTTCATATCCGCTGGGGCAAACAGGAAATTGCGTAAACTCTATGGAAAGCACAAATTACTATTGAAAGACGGAGGATTGATACGATGGCAAAAATAAAACGACCGGCCAGATGGGACAGCTGCCCCCATGCCCTGTTCCCGTTTGGCAAAGGGATGCCTTTGTGTAGTTATGGCATAAAAACGAAATAACATATGACAGCGAAGGATTTTCCACTCTGTATGTATAAAAATGTCTGCCGAAAAGAGCAGGCGGAAAAGGAGTCGGCTTATGATGAACCTCAGTAAAATCGGCTGGTGCGATTTTTCATGGAACCCGGTAACCGGATGCCGGGCGTACTGTGAATTTTGTTATGGCAGAAATCAGGCAGCGCGGCTTTGCGGTACCGTCCGAATCAATTTGGGGAGCGCACAGATTCAAAAAGGCCCGAAAAGAGGGCTGTTTATTCTGCCGGCGCCATTTCACAATGATGCAGATAAGGTGATTGCATATCCTGCCGGCTTTGCACCTACCTTGCACGCTTACAGGCTGCGTATGGTTGCGGACAAAAAGAAACCGGCTAACATTTATGTATGCAGTACGGGTGAACTATTTGGAGAATGGATCCCGGATAAATGGATTGACTGCGTTTTCCATGCCTGTCAAGCGGCGCCCTGGCACAATTATATGTTTCTTACAAAACATCCGGAGCGTTATGCTGAATTAAGTGCATCGGAAAAACTGCCGGTTCAGGATAACTTCTGGTACGGAACATACCTTTCTGATGGCGCGAAACCATTTTGTTCCAAGCGATATCATACCTTCGTCTATATTGATCTGACCGGCGTTTCGCTTGAAGCAATTAAGCTGCCGGAAACCGAGTGGATGATTATTGGCTGTGATACGCCGCTTCGCCGAGATACAGAGCCGCCGGATCTTGCGCTGCTTAAAGCTATCATGCAGAATAAAGGAGAACGGCCGGTATTTATGAAGGACAGCAAGCTCCTTCGGACGATCTGGAACACTCCTTTGATACAGGAGTTTCCTGCGCTGCTTCAACGCGAACCGGACAGACCGATTCCTCACTGCAATCGATGTAAACAATGCTATATCATTCGTGAAGGGAAACGCGGTAACCGGCACATTTGCCGGCATAGAAAGATTCTGAAAGAATGCAAAGATAAAAACGGACGCCACATTCCGGGAAGGTACGCACGTACCTCTCCCGCCTGGTGTCCCAAACGATAAGGAGGGCAGCTTATGTTCACAACTGAAGAAGTAATCGAGATTCTGAACGATATGAAAGATCAGACGGATAAGTGCGTTGGTTTCATTGTCGGGATGGTTACGAAAGGTTGGGTACACCAGATGATCGATGAGAAAATTCAAGAGGTTATAAAAGACTCTAAATTGCCGCCTGAATAAACTGCCGGCAGATACATTAAATTGAAAACAGCAGGAATGGATTTTACTCCACTCCTGCTGTTTTTATTTCAGACTGCTATATCCGAAATTTTTCTATACACCGCAGGAACACCAGGCATAGCTCCTGAAACAGATCCTCGTCCAAGCTGTTATCCAGAATGGACTCCTTCAGAAGCAAAGGCCGGTACATCATAAGAAGCTCTGTAACAGCCTCCTGATTTCCATTCTTCGCCTGCTCCATCAGTTCTTTGAAATTCATCCTTCATTCCTCCAATAGTTTTCTGAGTTTTGCAATCGTGCGGTAATAAATTGCGGCGACGCCCTTGTAGCTCATGCCAAGCTCCGCGGCAATATCATCAAATCCTCTCTCGTCAAGGACTCTCGCCAGAAAGACATAGCGTTCCCGATCTTTGATGGATTTCAGCGCCGTAAACAATTCATCCGCATCCTCCAGCGCAGTCGTTTTGTCAACTTCCTGCACAATGACAAGGAGACTGTAATCGTCTATCATTTGTTCTCTTTGGAGCTGTTTGGTACGGTTCCGGATGTACTGGCCTCTGGCGTTTCGGATAGCCGTAGTCAAATATGCAGTGAATTGGTTCTGCAAAGCGTTGATTTTATTTGAACCATCGTTTCGATGATACATCTGTTTTCCCTCCTTAGAATTTGAAATTTTGATTTTCAAATTCGTTCAGGAGGGCTGCGGCAACGTGGGCTCTCCCCCTTGCCGGATATAGAAAAGCGCCTGCCATGCGACAAAAATCGACACGCGGCAGACACACTCGCAAAATGTATTTCATCTATAACATGAATTGTCAGTTCGTTTGGATGGCCGAAATATCCTAATGGTGGATACAGACTTTTTTTGACCGTATACCTTTAGGGAATGAACGGCCTATGTAATATGCTAATATTCGCTGCTCATAACCAGCAGCGAAGCCCCAGACAAAGTCCAGCGCATAAAAAATCCCTCCAATCCAAAAAACTCGGAATTGGAGGGTGCAGGCATGTTGAATCACCCCGACAAAACCTCGTTTTTTTTATTTGGCGGGGGTGCTTCTCTATATTAAGTTCATCTATCTGCGAACTTTCAGTTCACCTGCTTTTGAATTGCCATGCCATTATAAAGCTGGCCTAAATCCGTATACTTATAGTTGGAGGTGAACTGCAAGTGCATAGCCAGACTGAAACGCTTGGAGATATCCTAAAGTTGGCGCGTGAAAAAGCGGATATTACTGTGGAAGCATTAGCCGACAGAGTAGGGATAACCGAGCGATATTTATACCGCATAGAGAACGAGGATAAAAAACCAAGCTACGATGTTCTCTATAAGCTCATCCGCGAACTTTCTATATCGCCGGATTCGATTTTCTACCCCGAAAAGCCTTTTGAAGAATCCGAGGCAGAAAATCTCGTCCGTATGCTTCACGGTTGCGATGAACGATCTATTAAAATTATCAAGGCTACCGTGAAAGCCGCATTAGAAAGTCAATCGAAAGAGTAGCCGAGAGGCTACTTTTTCTTTTGCCTCCGTATTTTCATTCTTTTGCATAGCAGATACACCGAAAGTATGCACAGCGCAAACAACATAGCTATACCCGCGCCACAAGAGGTTAGAATACCGCTTGTCGGCAATAGCAGCGCCATTCCCTCTATGGGTAAGGCGAGCGACAGAAACCTAAGTGGCTCCAAACCGACATACAGATAAAGCAAGGACGGCAGAAGCAGAGCGCCGCAGGCCGCGATATAGGCCGTTTCCATCCGTTTTATATGGGCGGAAATCAGCAGCGTCAAGATAGCTCCGCAGAACAAGGCGATCCACCTGAACAGGTAAAGCATAGTCAAGAAACCGCCTGTGGAGCATGGCAGCGGGAAGTTTTCCAGCATGGCGAGATTCTGTACCGGCGCGGCCAGCGTTTGAATTGAATATGCCGTAAACAACGAATGAATCTCCAAGCCGTACACGACGCCCCATATCATAGTTGTCAAAATAGCGGCTGTCCCGATTTTCCGGCGCAGCAGCTTACCACGCCCTTTTTCAGTAGAGGCCAGCAGAAAGTTCATGCCTGATTGATTTTCATATGCCATACACCCGGCCAGCAGCAAGACCAACGTAAGCAGCGCCACCATAGCCGCCCTTTGCTGGTTTTCTTGTGCTGGTTTCCCATAAACGCTCTGATAGGGCGTGTCCTCCACCAGCCAAGGGGCAAAGCCTTTTTGCTCTCCCTGTTCCCGCAGGGCTCCCGCGCGCTCGCGCACTGAGCGCAGGCCATCAAGTTTCGTTTTTGCCGCCTCACCCTCGCGGGCGTAAATATCAAACTGAGGGTATTCTATTTCGCCGCGCTCATACTGCTCCTTCGCGGTATCGAAAGCGGCGATTGCTTCATCCAATCCCGCCTGTATCTCATCCATTCGCTGGAAGGTGCTGTCGGAAATCTCTCCCTCCAGTTTGGCGGTATACTGCCGGGCGGCGGCCTCCGAAGCGCTGTTTACCGGAACCGTAGCCGTGAAAGGCAGCCCCGCTGCCAGATAAACGAACAGGATAATGACTACGAACCCCTTTTGGATAAACAGCGTCTTGTGCAACTCCATTCCCAAGAGGCGCAAATGGCGCAGCCCTTTGTCCGTCAAGCTGTTCAGCCGGTAGGCGATCCGCCCCAGCAGGTCTTTTCCCGCCGCAGGCTTTTTGTGGCAATGCACCGCGATGCAGACAGCCGCCGCCAGCAGGCCGAGGGGAAGCAATGCGATTTGGGAGATGCTCCGAATTCCCAGCGGGAAGCCGAACAGGTCGATGTTCAAGTAATTCTTGTAGAGGTCGGATAGGCTGATGTAGGTGAAAATATTGAAGTATTTGAACACATTGAGGAAGCTCTGCACCGGCAAGAAGGTGTAAAGGCTGTACTCCGCCGCCAGAACGCCCGCCGCTACAATGATGGTGTATTTCACGTTGTTAATCGCCGTGAGCAGCAGCCACAGAAGCAGCGCCACGAAGAAAGCGGCGGCGATCCGCAAAAGGATATACTGTATCAAAAACTGTCCCACCGTGCAGAGTACCGGCAGCTTACCTAATATCTCCACCGATTGCGCTGCCCGACCCAAATCGTCCAGCCCGCCATACAGGGAGAAGCCCAGCGCAAGGTTTGTCCCATAGAGCAGCAGGACGCTTACCGCCGACATACCGAATAGGATACCCATTCGCCGGAACGCCAGCCGCAGGCGGCCGCGGGGAGAGGCGTGTACCACGCTCCACAAGCCTTTCTTGCGTTCCTCCAAAAAGGAAATGCAGATCAGGGCCAAGACAGACAGAAGAAGATAGTCGGTCATAGCAAAGCCTAAAAACGAGTCTACCGCGCCGTCCGCGCCGAGTTCCAGTGATACGCCTTCCAGCCCGCCAAATTCCTCCGCCGTTTTGATGATGTTGCGGCTGGAAAAGCTGTTCGGGTCATTGAAAATGGAGAAAGACAGCATACTTTCCTTGTTGGCCTGAATGGAGGCGAGGTAGTCGCCGTAGCCATTGAGATAATCAAGTTGCTGTAAAAGATTGTCCGCTGCCGCATAGTCGAGGCGCGCCTGTTCCAAGTCAATTTCATCGTTTTCAAGCTGCCGTATCAGTTCCGGCTGTTCCTCACGGTATTTTTTCAAGGCTTCCTGTCCGAACAACCCGCCGTCCGTTTTGAGCAGTTCGGACACCTCGAAAACCATTCCAAGCCGGGATTTTTCCTGTTCCAGCTTTTCCGCAGCTTCTGAAAGCGGTATATCCTTGTATTTTGCCAGCCATTTTTGATAAATCGCATAGCTCTCCGCACCGTCCATCTTTTCCTGACCGCCTTCAAACGACCCGCCGAATCCAATGGAGATGGTGCCGGAGGACGGGCCGGACAGGTCAAGTCCAAAGTCTTGCGCCGTCTGCGCGTTGTAGAATAGAATTCCATTGATGAGGAAAACCAGCAGGAGGCAGAGCGTTAAGCGGCGATTCCCGAATATCCTTTTTAACTCTTTCATGCCGCGCCTCCTATTCTCCCAGATAATAGAGGTAAACATCCTCCAACGTCAGATGATCCTCCACATACTGCCCCTCGGCGGGGAGGTCATCACCGATTACCCGCACCCAAGTCTCACCCCGGCGCTGGAATACATTGCCCACCTTGTACCGCTCCTGCATACGCTCTAAATCCTCTGGCAGACAGGGCAGCTCTTTTACCTTATCCGCCACGCTTTCCACCAAGTCGCCGGGAGCGGCGATACCCACCATGCAGCCCTTTTTCATCATCAAGATTTGGTCGGAGATGGATTCGATGTCGCTGACGATATGCGTCGCCAGCAGGATAATCCGATTGCGGGAGAAAGCGGAGATGAAGTTGCGGATACGGATACGCTCCTTCGGGTCGAGGCCAGCGGTAGGCTCGTCCAGTATCACCACCTTCGGGTCGCCCAAGAGGGCCTGCGCCAGAAGGACGCGCTGCTTCATGCCCCCGGAATAGCCGCCCAGCTTTTTGTGCCGTACATGGGAAAGACTGGTTACATCCAGCAGCTTGTCGATCTCCGCCGCCGCTTGGCGCTTGGGAAGCCCTTTCAAATCCGCCATGTAATAGAGAAAGGTCTGCGCCGTCATATGTTCATAGAACCCCTGCTGCTGGGGCA
>ERZ857480.76466-NODE-118505-length-41398-cov-169.6970_pt1 | contig 41398 bp, 40 predicted proteins | sample MGYA00519767_ERZ857480 | MGnify/ENA primary metagenome ERZ857480 (study PRJEB31778, sample SAMEA3449210) | human gut metagenome | biome: human gut; feature: human-associated habitat; material: faeces | place: United Kingdom | collected 2010/2012 ...
AGATGAGCTACGCCCGCAAACGGCGCCGCTGCTGCGGCACCTTGGTGCCTCCGGTCGGAGTCGAACCAACGACACGCGGATTTTCAGTCCGCTGCTCTACCAACTGAGCTACAGAGGCAAATGGCGACCAAGATGGGGCTCGAACCCACGACCTCCAGCGTGACAGGCTGGCGTTCTAACCAACTGAACTACTTGGCCAAATGAAATTTGGTGGGAACAACTGGACTCGAACCAGTGACCCCCTGCTTGTAAGGCAGGTGCTCTAACCAGCTGAGCTATGCTCCCGTCCTTGCCGCACGCATTAGTACCGCGGCGACAAGAGAGATTATACTAAATATTAGCCAGACTGTCAACACCAAATTTCAATTTTTTTACTATTTTTTTCGGGCGTCCGCGGCCAGCTGCTCCAGCTGCTGGCGGTCGAAGTCATACACCGCGTCGCAGAACTGGCAGGTCATGTGGCAGGAGCCCTGCTCCCGCAGGATGCCCTCCAGCTCGTCGGCCCCCAGGGACAGCAGCGCCCGCTCCACCCGCTGGCGGCTGCAATAGCACTTGTAGCTTACCGGGCAGGTCTCCAGGATCTTCAGCTCAAAATCGGACATCACCGTCCGCAGCAGGTGCTCCGGGTCCGGATCCCGGTCCAGGATGGCGGACACCGGCCCGGCGGCCATGATGCCGCCCTCCACCTTGGCGATGGTGTCCTCCCCGGCCCCGGGCATCAGCTGGATGAGATAGCCCCCGGCGGCCTTGACGCTGTGATCCCGGTCCACCAGCACCCCCAGGGCGCAGGCGGTGGGAATCTGCCCCGACTCCACGAAATAACCGGCAATATCCTCGGCGATCTCGCCGCCCATCAGGTCCACGGTGCCCACATAGGGCTCCTTCATGTGCAGGTCCTTGATGACGGCGATGGTGCCCTCGCCGCCCACGGCGCCGCCTACGTCCAGCTTGCCGTCGTCCCGCAGGGGCAGGTCCACCTGGGGATTGGCCACATAGCCCCGGACGTTGCCCTGGGTGTCGGACACCGCCAGCACCGTGCCCAGAGGGCCGCCGCCCTTGATCTGCAGGGTCAGGCTGGCCCCCTGGCCCTTCAGGGCGTTGCCCATCATGGACGCGCCGGCCAGAGCCCGGCCCAGGGCCGCCGTGGCCACCGGGCTGGCGTGATGGATCTGCCGTGCCCGCTCGGTAAGCTCCCGGCTGCAGATGGCCGCAGCCTGCACCAGGCCGTCGGCGGAAATCGCTCTTACAATATAATCGCTCATGCTTACAAAACCTCTTTTATTTGCGAATGCAGGTGAAATACACCCGATCCTCACCGGGTACGGGGCGGCGCAGCTTCCCGTCGCCCCAGGTGCGCACGTCGGCAAAGCCCGCCTCCTCCAGCCACCGGGTCAGCTGCTCCACGGAGTAGCCCCGCTGGCGGTGCAGCTCGAAGCTGCGGTCCCAGGACCCGTCCTCCGCCAGGGTGAACAAGTCCATATAATAGGTACACAGCCCCCGCCGATACTCGGTGCGCCACACGCAGTAGGTGTCCTCCGTCTCGTCCAGGAACACCTGTCCGTCCAAGGCGGCCAGCCGCTCCGGCAGCCGCACGTCGAAGGCCAGCAGGCCCCCGGGGCTGATGAACAGGTGCAGCCGCCGAAGGGTACGCTGCACATCCCTGGGATCCGTGAGATAATTCAGGCTGTCCAGGCAGCAGATGGCGGCGTCCACGGTGCCGTACAGGTCCAGCCGGGGCATGGACTGGTGCAGGAACAGGGGCGGTACCTCCGCCGGGGCGCTTTTCTCCCGGGCGGCGGCCAGCATCTCCTGGGACCCGTCCACAGCGATGAGCTCATAGCCCCGCCCGGCCAGCAGCCAGGTCATGGACCCGGTGCCGCAAGCCAGGTCCAGCACCGTGTGCACTGGGATGCGGCTGCGGCGGAACAGCTTTTCCAGAAAGTCCGCCCGCTTTTCATACCCCACGTCCCAGGTCAGCTCGTCATAGGCCCCGGCCAGCTGCTGGTAGCTGCTCATTTGTCCTCCTGCTCCTTCATGCGCTCCAGCACGTTCTCGTACCCTCCCGCGCCGTTGAGCAGGGACCGGTTCACCCGGCTGATGGTGGCGCTGGAGGCGCCGGTTTTCTCCAGAATATCGCTGTAGAGCATCCCATCGTTGAGCAGGGTGGCCACTTCGTACCGCTGCTCCATAGAACGCAGCTCGGAAATGGTGCACAGGTCCTGGAAGAAGCTATAGCACTCCTCCTCATTTTTCAGCGTCAGGATCGCCCGGTACAGCAGGTCGCTTTTTTCCTTCTGGGCAATCTTGGATTTCGCCGCTCTTACCATAATTGTTTTTCCTCCGTTTCCAAAAAACGTAGTATTTGTTTTCCTCGGGTAGTCATTTTACCATTTTAACCTATAAAAGTAAACCGTTTATGCAAAATTTTTTTGCAAATTTTACGGTTTGTTCACACTCTCCCCTGCCGCCGTCCGGCAACGCTCCCGGGAGCGTTACCGGACACTTTGCGTTTTAGCGTCCTAAATCCTACCAACCTACCATGCTGACGGTAACGGTTTTTGCGCGCTATTTCGTCCCGTCTTAAAATTTTCAACATATTGTCGACCCTTTTCGCGATAAATTCCGGTAAAATCGTCCGTTTTCGATTTTCCACACGGGAATCTTTACGCCATCGGGGGAAATCTTTATGAACTATTTATGAATGCAGACTATTCGTTGTCACCATTTTCACGAAATTTGTGCTATACTCACTGCGTAAACCAGAGCTGTCCGGGAGCTCTGAAAATCACAAAACGACTATAAAGGAGTGTGTGTTTGTGGCAACATTTATCATCGGTCTTGTGATCCTGTTCGGCGGCGCTGCGCTGTACGGACGCTTCTGCGAGAAAGTTTTCGGGCCTGACGACCGTCAGACCCCGGCCTACGCCAAACAGGACGGCGTGGACTATATCCCCATGAAGGGCTGGAGAAACAGCCTGATCAACCTGCTGAACATCGCCGGCACCGGCCCCATCCTGGGGCCCATCCAGGGCATTCTGTTCGGGCCCATCGCATTTATCACCATCCCCATCGGCAACGTCATCGGCGGCGCCATGCACGACTATTTCTCCGGCATGATCTGCCTGCGTGACGGCGGCACCCAGATGCCCCAGATGATCAAGCGCTATTCCAATAAGGGCATTTTCAACGTATACAACGTGTTCTGCTGTCTGCTTCTGCTGCTGGTGGGCGCTGTGTTCGTTTATACCCCCGGCGACATTGCCGCCACCTCCGTGTTCGGCTTCGACGGCAAGCCTACCTCCGTCTCCACCTGGATCATTTACGGCGTGATCTTCCTGTATTACCTGGTCGCTACCGTGTTCCCCATCGACGCCATCATCGGCCGCATTTATCCCATCTTCGGCGCCATCCTGCTGTTCTCCGCCGTGGGTGTGTTCATCGGCATCTTCGTCAAGGGCTATCCCCTGCTGAACGTGTGGGACGACTGGTCCTCTCCCATCCTGCAGCTCACCGGTGCTGACGGCGCGGTTAAGAGCTTCACCTATGCAGACTACTTCAAGGGCGGCCACTTCCTGCCCATCTTCTTCGTTACCGTGGCCTGCGGCATTCTGTCCGGCTTCCACTCCACCCAGACGGCTATCATCTCCCGCACGGTGAAGAACGAGCGTCAGGGCCGCATGACCTTCTACAACATGATGATCCTGGAGGGCTTCATCGCTATGGTGTGGGCCGCCGGCGCTATGGGCGTGTACAATCTGGCTCTGCAGGAGCCCAACGCCTCCCTGGCCACCGGTACCATCGGCGTGGTCTGCAAGGACATCCTGGGCCCCGTGGGCGGCGTCATCGCCCTGATCGGCGTCATCGTTCTGCCCATCACCTCCGGCGATACCGCTCTGCGTGCTCTGCGCCTGTCCCTGGCGGAGACCTTCCACCTGGACCAGTCCACCAACGGCAAGCGTATGCGTCTGGCCATCCCTGTGTTTGTCCTGGCTGCCGGCATCATCGTGTTCGCCAAGTTCAACAAGGACGGCTTCAACATTCTGTGGCGTTACTTCGCATGGTCCAACCAGACCCTGTCTCTGTTCGCCTTCCTGTGCATCACGGTGTGGATGTTTGAAAACGGCAAGGGCAAGTTTGCGTGGATGCCGCTGATTCCCGGCGCATTCTACGCCTTCATCTGCTCCACCTACATCGCCAATGCGCACATCGGCTTCAACATCCCCTGGACCGCCTCCTACATCATCGGCGTGGTGTTCGCCATCGCCTATGTGGTGGCTCTGTGCCTGTATGGCAGAAAGCGCGGCGCGGCTGTGAAGCTGAAAATGAACAAGTAACTCTTTTTCTCCTGACAGCATATAGGCGTAAATCCCCCGGCACCTGCCGGGGGATTTACGCTTTTTGTCCGGTGTTTTTTTAACGGTCTTTCGACGGGATTCTCATTTCAGGGATTGAGTCGGGCGGTTCGATATGTTATACTGGACTTACTTTTTCAGGAGGCAAGCCATATGACACTCAACGAATTGAAAATCGGCCAGTCCGGGGTCATCACCGCCGTAGGCGGCGACGGCCCCCTGCGCTGCCGTTTGCTGGATATGGGGCTGATCCCCCGCACCGCCGTGAAGCTGATGAAGGTGGCCCCCATGGGGGACCCCATCGAGATCCGGGTCCGGGGCTATGAGCTGACCCTGCGGGTGGAGGACGCCATGAAGATCCAGGTAAAGGAGGCGGCGGTATGATTTTCGCCCTGGTCGGCAATCAGAATTGCGGCAAAACCACGCTTTTCAACGCCCTCACCGGCTCCAACCAGCACGTGGGCAACTTCCCCGGCGTCACCGTGGACCAGAAAACCGGCGAAATACGGGGCGAAAAGGGCTGCTCCGTGGTGGACCTGCCGGGCATCTACTCCCTGCGGCCCTATACCCAGGAGGAGATCGTCTCCCGGGACTACATCCTCAACCAGAAACCCGACGGCATCATCAACATCGTGGACGCCACCAACATCGAGCGCAACCTGTACCTGACGCTGCAATTGCTGGAGCTGCGGGTGCCCATGGTGCTGGCCCTGAACATGATGGACGAGGTCCGGGCCAACGGCGGCGCCGTGGACGTGCAGCGGATGAGCCGGGAGCTGGGCATCCCGGTGGTGCCCATTTCCGCCGCCAAGGGCGAGGGCGTGTCGGAGCTGGTGGATCAGGCCCTGGCCGCGGCCCGGGGCCGGGTACTGCCCAAGGTCACGGACTTCTGCGCCGACGATTCCGCCGTCCACCGCTGCATCCACGCGGTGGTGCACCTGATCGCCGACCACGCCGACCGCATCGGCGTTCCGGCCCGGTTCTGCGCCGCCAAGCTCATCGAGGGCGGCGACGACCTGGCGGACCGTCTGGCCCTGGACCAGAACGAGCGGGAGCTGCTGGAGCACTGCATCGTCCAGATGGAGACGGAGACCGGCCTGGACCGCAACGCCGCCCTGGCGGATATGCGGTACAGCTTCATCGAAAACGTGGTGTCCGCCTCGGTGGTCAAGTGCCGCGAAAGCCGGGAGCACGCCCGGTCCGTAAAAATGGACCGCCTGCTGACGGGCCGCTACACGGCGGTGCCGGTGTTTCTGGGCATCATGCTGCTGACCTTCTGGCTGACCTTCGACGTCATCGGCCAGCGGCTGTCGGACTGGCTGGCGGTGGGGGTGGACGCCCTGACCGCCCTGGTGGACCGGGGCCTCACGGCCTACGGCATCAACCCGGTGGTCAAGAGCCTGATCGTGGACGGTATATGCAGCGGCGTGGGCAGCGTGCTGGTGTTCCTGCCCATCATCGTGACGTTGTTCTTCTTCCTGTCCATTCTGGAGGACACCGGCTACATGGCCCGGGTGGCCTTCGTCATGGACAAGCCCCTGCGGAAGATCGGCCTCTCCGGCCGCAGCATCGTCCCCATGCTCATCGGCTTCGGCTGCTCCGTCCCCGCCATCATGGCCACCCGCACGGTGTCCTCGGACCGGGACCGGAAAATGACCATCCTGCTGACGCCGTATATGAGCTGTTCGGCGAAAATCTCCATCTACGCCTTCTTCACGGCGGCCTTCTTCCCCCGTTACCGTGCCCTGGTGATGATCGGCCTGTATGTGCTGGGCATCCTCATCGGCATTGCGGCGGCGCTGATCATGAACAAGACCGCCTTCCGGGGAAAGCCCGTGCCCTTCGTCATGGAGCTGCCTAACTACCGGCTGCCCAGCGTCAAAAGCGTGGCCCTGCTGCTGTGGGAAAAGGCCAAGGACTTCCTGCAGCGGGCCTTCACGGTGATCTTCCTGGCCACCATAGTCATCTGGTTCCTCCAGAGCTTCGACACCCGGCTCAACGTGGTGTCCGACAGCGCCGACAGCCTGCTGGCCCTGATCGGCCAGGTGCTGGCCCCCATCTTCGCTCCCCTGGGCTTCGGCGACTGGCGCTGCGCCACCTCGCTGATCTCCGGCTTCATCGCCAAGGAATCCGTGGTCAGCACCCTGGAGGTGCTGCTGGGCGGCAGCGCCATCTCCGGCCTGTTCACCACCCGGTCCGCCCTGAGCTTCCTGGTGTTCACCCTGCTGTATACCCCCTGCGTGGCGGCGGTGGCCACCATCCGCCGGGAGCTGGACTCCTCCCTGAAGACCCTGGGCGTGGTGGCCATGCAGTGCGGCGTGGCCTGGCTGGCCTCCCTGGCCATGTATGCCATCGCGGGGCTATTCTAAGATTGTCCCAAAAGGGTATTGCCCTTTTGGAACAGCAAAAAAATCCCCGGCTGCCTGGCAGCCGGGGATTTTTGCTATGCGGTTTTATGCGGCCAGGAAGTTCAGCACTTCTCGTAGATGGTGGCAACGCCCATGCCGCCGCCGATGCACAGGGTGGCCAGGCCGCGCTTGGCCTCGGGACGCTTCTGCATCTCGTGCAGCAGGGTGACGATGATACGAGCGCCGGAAGCGCCCACGGGGTGGCCCAGAGCGATGGCGCCGCCGTTGACGTTGACCTTGCTCATGTCAAAGTGCAGCTCGCGGGCCACGGCGATGGACTGGGCGGCAAAGGCCTCGTTGGCCTCCACCAGGTCGATGTCGTCGATGGTCAGACCGGCCTTCTTCAGAGCCTGACGGGAAGCGGGCACGGGGCCCACGCCCATGATCTTGGGATCCACGCCGCCCTGGCCCCAGCCGATGAGCTTGGCCATGGGCTTCAGACCGTACTTCTCCACGGCCTCGCCGGAAGCCAGCACGATGGCGGCAGCGCCGTCATTGATGCCGGAGGCGTTGGCAGCGGTGACCCGGGGCTGACCCTTGTCGGCGGCTTCCTGGATACCGGTGGGCTCAAAGGTGTTCACCACCTGGGGATTGGGGGACTCGGGGCTGACGGGGAACGCGCCGCGCAGCTTGGCAATGCCTTCCTTGGTGACGCCGGCCTTGGGATACTCATCCTTGACGAAGGGGACCATTTCCTTCTTGACCTTGACCATCACGGGGACGATCTCGTCGTCGAAGCGGCCGGCCTTCTGGGCAGCCTCGGTCTTCTGCTGGGAGGCGGCGGCGAAGGCGTCCTGCTCCTCGCGGGTGATGCCCCAGATGTCGTTGATGTTCTCGGCGGTGGTGCCCATGTGATAGTTGTTATAAGCGTCCCACAGACCGTCCTTGATCATGGTGTCCACCAGCTTCTTGTCGCCCATGCGAGCGCCCCAGCGGGCGTCCAGGGAGGCGAAGGGAGCGGCGCTCATGTTCTCGGTGCCGCCGCAGACCACCACGTCGGAATCACCGGCCAGGATGGAGCGGGCGCCCTCGATGACGGACTTCATGCCGGAGCCGCAGACCATGCCCACGGTGTAGGCGGGAACGGAGTAGGGGATACCGGCCTTGATGGCCACCTGGCGGGCGACGTTCTGGCCCTGGGCGGCGGTCAGGATGCAGCCGAACATGACCTCATCCACGTTTTCGGGGGCAATATTGGCGCGCTTGAGGGCCTCCTTCACCACCACGGCGCCCATCTCGGCGGCAGGGGTGTTCTTCAGGGAACCGCCGAAGGAGCCGATAGCGGTACGGCAGCAATTGACGACATACAGATCTTTCATGATGGAATTTTCCTCCTACATTTTGTTTTAGGGTTCTACTCTGTACCTATATCGTAGTCATTTTCGACCGAATAGTCAACCCCAGAATTGCTCCGAATCGCAAAAATCGTGGAACTGAACAGGATTTGACCGGATTTCTTTGGTGGTTTGACTAAAAATTAACAAGCTGGTTAATTTTATGACAAGGCCGCCCGGGCCTCCTGGAGCTTGGTATAGAAGTCGCCCACGTTGAGCTTGTTATACAGGCGGGTGTTGTAGTCCACCTGGGCGTTTGCCACGGCGTCCTTGATCCGGGTTTCAAACAGGGCGTTTACCACGGCGGACTGGTTCAGCTCCCGGCCCACCGCCACATACAGGGCGTTATCGGTCTCGATGACGCCGCTGACCTGGCCCGGCTCCAGGGCCGCCACGGCGGCGGCCAGGGTCTCGCCCATGTCCCCGGCGGAGGCGGTGACTCCCTCCTCCGTCACGTTCTCCATGCCCAGCTGGGACGCCAGGTCCAGATAGGTGGCGGCAACGTCCTGGGAATCCCGCAGCTGCTGGGCGAAGCTCTCCGCCGCCAGGCGGGTGTTGTCGTCGTCCTGGCCGTCCAGAGGCCAGTACAGCAGCAGACAGGTGGCGTAGCCGTTGTCCTTGGCCAGGGCGTCGATGTCCTCCTGGGCGGGATACAGGGCGCTTCCTTCGGTGCAGAAAGCCTGGCGCACCCCGGCGTACAGATAGTACCCCTGGTTGATGCTGTCGAACATGGTCTCCGACACGCCCATGCCCTGGATCTGCTTGAGATAGGCCTCCTGGCTGCCGTAGTAGTTGATATACTGCTGGCGCTGCTTTTCCAGGGCCTCCCGGTCGGAGTCGGTCAGGGTCACGTTCCCCTGCCTGGCCCACTGGCGGATCACGGCGTACAGCTTCACCGTCTCCAGGGCGTCCTGCCTGGCATAGGCCCCGTAGGTCATGCCGTCGGACAGCTCCGCGTCAAAGTCCAGGTCCGACACGTTGGCCGACAGATACTCGCAGTCGTAGGCCACCCAGTACAGATACTCCTCGGCGTCGATGGTCTCGCCGTTGACGGTCAGCAGCTCCGCGTCCGGCCGGATGCCGGAGGCCTGGTAAAACAGGCCGTCGCTGCGGTGGCCATTGGTAAGGATCCCGCTGGCGGAGATCGCCGCCACCAGCGCCACGGACAGGACCACCGAGGCGGCCAGACGGATCAGGGATTTTTTCATGTTGCTCCTCCTTCATGGGCTTTGCCCAGTTCTTCTTTTTTCAGCCGCAGCTCCTCCGTCAGCTTCCCGGCGGCGGCCAGGGCGTCCTCCCCCGGGGAGAGGTGCAGCTGCAGCCGGGGCGGCTCCCCGGCGGACAGCCGCAGGCGGCTGCGATAGCCCGGCATGGTGCACACGGCCATCAGGCTGGGCACATCCACCCGGCTGTCAAAGGTGAAGGCCACCACACCGGCCTTCTGGGTGATATCGGTGATGAACACCTCCGCCGCCGCCGCCCGCAGCAGGGCCACGTCCAGCAGGGCCATCACCGCCTTGGGCGGGTCGCCGTAACGGTCCGTCAGCTCGTCCACCAGGTCCGAGGCCTCCTCGGTGGTGCGGATGGCCGCCATCCGGCGGTACAGGTCCATCCGCTGCCGGGGGGAGGACACATATTTTTCCGGAATGTGGGCCGAGGTGGCCAGGTCCGCCGAGCAGTCGGGGCGGATGTCCCGTCCCCTCCCCTGCTGCTCCAGCACCGCGTCGTTCAGCAGCTTCAGATACATATCATAGCCCACGCTCATGAGATAGCCGGACTGCTCCGGCCCCAGCAGATTGCCCGCCCCCCGGATCTCCAGGTCCCGCATGGCGATGCGGAAGCCGGAGCCGAAGGTGACGTACTCCCGGATGGCGGACAGCCGCTTGGAGGCCACCTCCGTCAGCACCTTCCCGGGGCGGTAGGTCAGGTACGCATAGGCCCGGCGGGCGCTGCGGCCGATGCGGCCCCGGATCTGGTGCAGCTGGGACAGGCCCAGCCGGTCCGCGTCCTCGATGATCAGGGTGTTCACGTTGGGGATGTCGATGCCGGTTTCGATGATGGTGGTGCACACCAGCACCTGGATCTCGCCGTCGGCCATCTGCTGCATCACGGAGCTGAGCTCCCGCTCGGCCATTTTCCCGTGGGCGATGCCGATGGCCACGTCCTCCCCCAGCCACTGGCGCAGCCGCCCGGCGGTGGACTCGATGTTCTCCACCCGGTTGTGCAGGTAGTACACCTGCCCGCCCCGGCTCAGCTCCCGGCGGATGGCCTCGGCGATGACGGGCCACTCATGCTCCACCACATAGGTCTGCACCGGCTGGCGGTCGTGGGGCGGCTCCTCGATGGTGCTCATGTCCCGGATGCCGGACAGGGCCATGTTCAGGGTCCGGGGGATGGGGGTGGCGGACAGGGTCAGGGTGTCCACCTGCTTGGCCCGCTCCCGGAGCTTCTCCTTGTGGGTCACGCCGAAGCGCTGCTCCTCGTCGATGACCAGCAGGCCCAGGTCGTGAAACTGCAGGTCCTTCTGCAATAGCTTGTGGGTGCCGATCAGCAGGTCCACCTTTCCCGCCTGGGTCCGGGCCAGGATGTCCCGCACCTGGGCCGGGGTCCGGAACCGGGAGAGCACCTCGATGTTCACCGGGAAGGACCGGAACCGGTTCACCGCCGTGGCATAGTGCTGCTGGGCCAGGACGGTGGTGGGCACCAGAATGGCGGCCTGCTTGCCGTCCATGATGCACTTCATCACCGCCCGCAGGGCCACCTCGGTTTTGCCGTAGCCCACGTCGCCGCACAGCAGCCGGTCCATGGGCCGGGGCTGCTCCATATCGGCCTTGATGTCCCGGATGGCCTGGAGCTGGTCGTCGGTCTCCGTATAGGGGAAGGCGTCCTCAAACTCCTGCTGCCAGGGGCTGTCCGGGGAGAAGGCATGGCCTGCCAGCCGCTGCCGCTGGGCATACAGCCGGATCAGCCCCTCCGCCAGGTCCTTGGCGGCGGCCTTGGCCTTCCGGGTGGTCTTGGCCCACTCGGTGCCCCCCAGCTTGTTGAGCTTGGTGCGCTCGTTGTCCTCGCCGGGGCCGATATACTTGCTGACCAGGTCCAGAGACGTGGCCGGGACGTACAGCACGTCCTGCCCGGCGTAGGCGATCTTGATATAGTCCTTCTCCACCCCGTCCACCGGCAGGCGCAGCATGGCCACGAACCGGCCGATGCCGTGGTGGGCATGGACCACCAGGTCCCCGGGGGTCAGGTCTGTATAGGACTGGAGCTTCTGCTGATTGCTGTCCCGCTTGGGCCGAGGCTTTTTACTCCGGCCGGACAGGGGCGTGGTCAGCTGCCCCTCCGTCAGCACCGCCAGCCGCCCCTCCGGATATTCGCACCCGGCGGAGAGAGCGCCCACGGCAATGAGCACCGTGCCCTTTTCCGGGGACTTCTCCCCGGTCAGGTCCACGGCGGCGGGGATCTTCCGGTCCGCCAGCATCTGGCGAAGGTTCCTGGCCCGGACCTCGCCGCCGCACAGCACCATCACCCGATAGCCGGAGGTGAGATAGTGGGTCAGGTCCGTGCAGGCCAGCTCCAGGGACCCGCCGTAGCTGGACAGCTGCTTGGCCGTCAGCTGTAACAGGTCCTTGGGAGCCAGCAGCTGACGGCCGGTGGTGAGGCTGTCCAGCTGCACCGTGGGGCGCTTTTCCAGCCGGGCCGCCAGCTCCTGCTCCGAGGCGGCGAAATCCGCCAGCTCCCCGGCCAGAAAGCCCGCCTCCATTCCGGCGGACACGTCCTCCTTCAGCTGCCACAGCCAGCCCCGCAGGGCCTCCGCCGTCCGGCCGCTTTCCTCCACGCATACCAGGGCGTTTTCGGGCAGATAGTCCAGGGCCGTGGTCTTTTCCGGATACACTGCCGCCAGGCACCGGTCCGGGCCGTTGGGGGCCATGCCCTGGCGCAGACGGGCGGCGTCGGCGGTCAGCAGCTCCCGCAGGGCCTGGGTGTCCTGCTTCCGGGCCAGGCGCTTCACCGCGGCCTCCAGACGCAGGGCCGCCTGCTCCGCCTGGCCCTCCTGCCAGGCCGGCAGCACCTCCGCCGCCGGAAGCAGCAGGGCCTCCCGGCGGTTTTCCACCCGCCGCTGGGTGGCGGTGTCGAAAATACCCAGGGAGTCGATCTCGTCGTCGAAAAATTCGCAGCGCACCGGCTGCTCCATCCCCGGGGAGAACACGTCCAGGATGCCGCCCCGCAGGGCGAACTGTCCCGGGCCCTCCACCTGGTCGCACCGGGTGTATCCGGCTCCGGCCAGCCGCCGGGCCAGGTCCCCCAGGTCCCACCGCTGGCCCACGGCCAGGGTCAGGACCGTCCGCTCCAGCACCCGGGGCGGGATGCACCGCTGCACCAGGGCCTCCGGGGTGGTCACCACCACGGGGCTGCTTCCCAGGCGGTACAGAGCCGCCAGCCGCTGGTTTTCCCATTGACGGCTGGCCTCCATAGGCCGCCACTGCAGCTCCCGAGCCGGCAGCACCAGCGGCTCCTCCCCGGTGAGCACCCGCAGGTCACCGGCCTGCCGCCGGGCCTCCCGCTCGTCAGGACACAGCACCACCAGCGGCCGCCGGGTCTTCAGATGCAGGGCCGCCTCCACCTGGGCCCGGTGCACCGGGCTTACGCCGGTGATCAGCACCGGGCTTACGCCGCTTTCTACGTCCTCTGTCAGCTGCCGCACCTCCGTCAGGCTCAGCAGCTCCTTCATCAGCGCCTTCACCGGGCACCTCCCTTCCTCCGCAGCACGCGCGGGGGCGTATACGATTGTAGTATACGCCCCGAAGCTGTAACAGAACTTAAAAGTATCAATTGAACCGGTTCATGGCCCGGTCGATGCCCTCTGTGATCAGGGCCTTGGCGGCGTTGCCTGCCCGGTCCAGGGCATCCTCCACCGCCGTCCGGTCCTCACCCATGGGCTTGCCCATGACCCAGTCCACCATGTCGTGCTCCCCGGGCCGAGGGGAGCCCACCCCCACCTTGATGCGGGGAAATTTGTCGGTGCCCAGGTGCTGGATGATATTCTTCAGGCCGTTGTGTCCTCCGGCGCTGCCGCCGCCCCGGATCCGCAGCTTCCCGGCAGGCAGGGACACGTCGTCGCTGATGACCAGCACATGGTCCGCCGGGATCTTATAAAACCGGGCCGCCTCGCCCACGGACTCGCCGGACAGGTTCATATAGGTCTGGGGCTTCATCACCAGCACCTGCCGGTCTCCCACCTTCCACTGGCCGGTCCAGGCCCGGAAGCGCAGCTTATTGAAGCGGAAGCCCTCCCGGTCCGCCAGACGGTCCAGGGCCATAAAGCCCATGTTGTGCCGGGTGGCGGCGTACTGGTTCCCGGGATTCCCCAGGCCCACCAGCAGCCAGCTGATTCCGCCGCCGCTGCGATGAAAAAACATAGCGTCACATCCCCCTGTATCGGAAAACTGCCGGTAAAAATAACCGGGCGAAAAAATCGCCCGGTTATTATATCACAAAAATGCTCAGTTGAACAGCTTGGCAATGGAAATTTCCTGATAAATCCGCTCGATGGCCTCGCCGAACATGGGAGCCACGGACAGATACTTGATCTTGCTGCACCCGGCGCCCTGGGTCTCCGGAATGGTGTTCAGCAGGGCCAGCTCCGTGATGTTGCTGCCCTCCAGCCGCTCCAGAGCCGGGCCGGACAGCACGCCGTGGCTGGCGCAGGCATACACGTTCCTGGCGCCGCCCACCTCCACGATGGCCTTGGCGGCGTTGCACAGGGAACCGGCGGTATCCACCATGTCGTCAAACAGGATGCAGTCCTTACCGGCCACGTCGCCGATGACGTTCATGACCTCGCACTGGTTGGCCTTCTGGCGGCGCTTATCCACGATGGCCAGGTTCATGTGCAGCTTCTGGGCGAAGGTCCGGGCCCGGGCCACGGAGCCCACATCGGGGGACACCACCACCATGTCCTCGGCCCGCTCACCGAACTTCTTGGCGTAGTAGTCCACAAAGACGGGGTTGCCCAGCAGGTTGTCCACGGGGATGTCGAAGAAGCCCTGGATCTGGCTGGCGTGCAGGTCCATGGTCAGCACCCGGTCCGCGCCTGCGGCCACGATCATGTTGGCCACCAGCTTGGCGGAGATGGGATCGCGGCTCTTGGCCTTGCGGTCCTGGCGGGCATAGCCGAAATAGGGGATCACGGCGGTGATGCGCCCGGCGGAGGCCCGGCGGCAGGCGTCGATCATGATCAGCAGCTCCATGAGGCTGTCATTGACGGGCTTGCAGGTGGAGTTGATGAGAAACACGTCGCTGCCGCGGACGGTCTCGTACAGGGAGACGGACACCTCGCCGTCGGCGAAGGTCTTTACCTCGGACTCGCCCAGCTTGGTGCCGATGATCTGGCAGATCTCCTTTGCCAGAGCGGGATTGGAGTTACCGGTGAACACCTTGATGTCCTTGCCATGAGAAATCATTTCTTTACACACTCGCTTTCTATCTTACTCAAAAAAATCTCTCTTGGTACTGATCTATCTGAGACGGCTGACGCCGATACTCACTTCAAATTTTCAAAAAACTTTTTTGAAAATTTGCGTGCGGTTTTTCAGAACTTTTTAAGTTCTGAAAAACCTGTGATTGCAAACGAAAGACACCCCTGATGGATTTCTTTCGTAACTATCTTCCTTTCCGATGGCAGAAGATTTCCGGGCTTTTCGACAGCCTCACTTGTCCTTTTTCCACAGGCTGTGCAGGCGGTCGGCCCAGCCGGGCTTGTTGGTCTGCCGCGCCCGGGCGATGGCCAGCGCCCCATCGGGCACGTCGTCGGTAACGGTGGACCCGGCGGCGGTATAGGCCCGGTCCCCCACGGTGACCGGCGCGATGAGGTTGGTGTTGCAGCCCAGGAACACGTCGTCGCCGATGGTGCAGCGGAACTTTTTGTGGCCGTCGTAGTTGGTGGTGACGGTGCCGCAGCCGAAGTTCACCCGCCGGCCCACGTCGCTGTCGCCCACATAGGTCAGGTGGCTGATCTTGGTGCCGTCGCCGATGACGGAGTTCTTCACCTCCACAAAGTCCCCCACCCGGCAGTGGTCGCCGATGGTGCACCCCGGGCGCACATAGGTGAAGGGCCCCACGGTGGTGTCGCTTCCCACGGTGCTGTCATTGAGCTGGGAGGCATTCACGGTGGTGCGCTGGCCGATCCGGCAGTCCCGGAGCATGGAGTTGGGACCGATCTCGCTGTCCCGGTCCACGGCGGTGTGTCCCCGCAGGATGGTGCCCGGCAGCAGGGTGACGCCCGGGGCCACGGAGCACCGGGGGTCCACATAGGTGGCGGCGGGGTCCACCACGGTGACCCCGTTTTCCGCCAGCCGCCGCAGGATCAGCTCCCGGGCGTCCGGCATGGCCGCCGTCAGCGCCGCCGCCGAGTCAAAGGGCCGGAAGGCCGGGGCCAGCGTCTGGGGCCTCCACAGGGAGCGGACGCCTGCCGCCTCCGCCGGGCAGTCGGTCAGAGGGGTCCCAGCCCGCAGCCGGGCCAGCAGCACCTGGCTGTCGGCGGCATACACGCTGCGTCCGTCCTCCGGGCCGTATACCGGCACCACCGGCCCGGGGACCATTACCACGTCCCCGCCGGCGGCGGAAAGGGCCGCCTCCGCATGGTCAAAAAACGTCACATCACAGCCCGGCAGGTCGTCCAGGACCTCCTGACGCCACTTCTCCGGGCAGACAATAAAATACCGCTGCACGCCGCAGTCCATAAGCTCCTGCGCCGCCCAGGTCAGCACCGGGCAGAACAGAACAGGCTGCAGCATCAGCGGCTTATCCTGGGGGGCCAGAGCACCCTTCAGGTCGAAAATCGCAATTTCACAATTCACGGGAACCATCCCCCTTTCTATAATCCATCCCATTATATCATGCTCTGCGGGAAAATCCAGTATTTTTGCGTTTTTTTCTGGCAATAATTTTTCCGGTCTGCAAAATCTGCTGCAAAATCCGGAAATCCCATACAATTCACAGATGGTTTTTTGTCGTTTTAAGAAAAAATGCCCAAAATTTACAATTTCCGGTTGCATTCTTTAGGGAATTGCATTACAATAGGCTGGTCATGTCAGGCAAAGGCCGAAGGGAGCGACGGAAAGATGGTGCATATTGTTCTGGTTGAGCCGGAAATCCCCCAGAACTGCGGGAATATTGCCCGCACCTGTGCGGCCACCGGCTGCGATCTGCATCTGATCCGCCCGTTGGGCTTCGACATCTCTGACCGGGCGGTGAAGCGCGCCGGCCTGGATTACTGGCACCTGGTCCGGGTATTCGACTATGAGAGCCTGGACGATTTCTTCCGGAAGCACCCGGAGGCGGCGGACGACCTGTGGCTGGCCACCACCAAGGCCCCTCAGGATTACTGTCAGGCCCGGTTCCGGGAGGGCTGCTGGCTGTTCTTCGGCAAGGAGACGGCGGGTCTGCCGGAAGCATTCCGCACGGCCCACTATGATCGCTGCATCCGCCTGCCCATGGTGTCCCCGGCCCGGAGCCTGAATCTCAGCAACTCCGTGGCGGTGCTGACCTACGAAGCGCTGCGGCAGCAGGAGTTCCCGGGGTTGATGCGCTGCGGGGAAATGGCAAAGTGAGTATAAATTGAGTATTATTTTCATAAAGGAGCGTACCGATATGAATTACAATAAGAAAACCATCATGGACGTGGACGTGGCAGGCAAGAAGATCCTGCTGCGCTGCGATTTCAACGTGCCCCAGGATAAGGAGACCCACGCCATCACCAGCGACAAGCGCATTGTGGCCAGTCTTCCCACCATCCGGTATCTGCTGGAGCGGGGCGCGGCGGTCATTGCCTGCTCTCACCTTGGCAAGCCCAAGGGGCAGTGGAAGGACAGTCTGACGCTGCGGCCTGTGGCGGAGCGGCTGAGCCAGCTGCTGGGCCAGGAGGTCATCTTCGCCCAGGACATCGTGGGCGAGGACGCCAAGGCCAAGGCGGCGGCCCTCCAGGGCGGCCAGATCATGCTGCTGGAGAATCTGCGCTTTGACCCCCGGGAGGAGAAGAACGACCCGGAGTTTGCCCGGGAGCTTGCCTCCATGGCGGAGCTGTATGTGTCCGATGCCTTCGGCACCGTGCACCGGGCCCACGCCTCCACCGCCGGTGTGGCAGCCTTCCTGCCTGCCGTGTCCGGCCTGCTGGTGGCCCGGGAGCTGGAGATCATGGGCGGTGCTCTGGAAAATCCCAAGCGTCCCTTCGTGGCGGTGCTGGGCGGGGCCAAGGTGTCCGACAAGATCGGCGTCATCAACAACCTGCTGGAAAAGGCCGACACCATCATCATCGGCGGCGGCATGGCCTATACGTTTGCCCGGGCCCAGGGCGGCTCCATCGGCAAGAGCCTGTGCGAGCCGGACAAGCTGGACTATGCCCTTCAGATGATTCAGAAGGCCAAGGACCGGGGCGTGCAGCTGCTGCTGCCCACCGACACCGTGGCCGCGGCGGAGTTCTCCGCCGACGCCGACAGCCTGGTGGTGCCCACCGACGCCATCCCCGACGACATGGAGGGCCTGGACATCGGCCCCGAGACCATCCGCACCTTCTGCGCCGCCGTCCGGGGCGCAGGCACCGTGGTGTGGAACGGCCCCATGGGCGTGTTCGAGTTTGAGAAGTTCGCCGCCGGCACCCGGGCCATGGCCCAGGCCCTGGCCGACAGCGGGGCCATCACCATCGTGGGCGGCGGCGACAGCGCCGCAGCCGTGGAGCAGATGGGCTTCGCCGATAAGATCACCCACATTTCCACCGGCGGCGGCGCCTCCCTGGAGTTCCTGGAGGGCATCGAGCTGCCGGGCGTGGCCTGCCTGCTGGATAAATGACACCAAAGGGGAAACTTTTCACCCTTTTGAAATATAGATAAGAGGAGTAAGAATCGCTATGAATCGCAGATACCGCAAGACCATCATCGCCGGCAACTGGAAAATGAACATGACCGCCAGCGATACCAAGAAATTTGCCGACGACATCAAGGCCATCATGCCCCGCGCCAAGTGGTGCGACGTGGTGGTGTGCGTCCCCTTCGTGAATATCCCCGCCGCCCTGAAGGCCTTCAAGGACCTGCGCATCTCCGTGGGCGCGCAGAACATGTTCTATGAAAAGTCCGGTGCCTACACCGGCGAGGTTTCCGCCGACATGCTCAAGGACCTGGGCGTCAAATACGTCATCATCGGCCACTCCGAGCGCCGCCAGTATTTCGGCGAAACGGATTTCACCGTCAACAAGAAGGTCCTGGCCGCTCTGGAGGCGGGTCTGCATCCCATCATCTGCGTGGGCGAGAGCCTGGAGCAGCGGGAGCTGGGCATCACCATGGAGCTCATCGCCCTGCAGGTGAAGTCCGCCCTGGCCGGCGTCCCCGCCGAGAAGCTGCGCAAGTGCGTCATCGCCTATGAGCCCATCTGGGCCATCGGCACCGGCAAGACCGCCACCGCCGAGCAGGCCGCCGAGGTCTGCACCTCCATCCGCACCACCGTGCGGCATCTGTACGGGGCCCGCATCGCCCGCTCCATCACCATTCAGTACGGCGGCTCCATGAAGCCCGGCAACGCGGCGGAGCTGCTGGCCCAGCCCGATATCGACGGCGGCCTCATCGGCGGCGCTTCCCTGAAGCCTGCCGACTTTGTGGAGATCATCAACGCCGCCAACCAGGACTAAGCGAATCGACAGGAGGTTCCGCAATGAACAAGGCGCCTACTACCCTGATCATCATGGACGGCTTCGGCCTCACCGGCCCCGGCCCCGGCAATGCCGTCAGCCTGGCCCAAACGCCACAGCTGGACCGGCTTTTCGCCGAATATGCCCACACCACCCTGTCCGCCAGCGGCCTGGACGTGGGTCTGCCCGCCGGGCAGATGGGCAACAGCGAGGTGGGCCACACCAACATCGGCGGCGGCCGGGTGGTGTTCCAGGATCTGCCCCGGATCTCCCGGGCCATCGACGACGGCAGCTTCTTTGAAAACGCCGCCTACAACAAGGCCATGGACGACTGCCTGGAAAAGGGCTCCAGCCTGCACCTGTACGGGCTTCTGTCCGACGGCGGCGTCCACTCCCACATCCAGCACCTGTATGCCCTGCTGCAAATGGCCAAGAACAAGGGCCTGACCCGGGTGTATGTCCACGCCTTTCTGGACGGCCGGGACGTGTCCCCCACCAGCGGCAGGGACTTCGTCTCCGCCTGCCGGGATAAGTGCCAGACCCTGGGTGTGGGCAAAATCGCCACCGTTATGGGCCGGTATTACGCCATGGACCGGGACAACCGCTGGGAGCGGGTGCAGCTGGCCTATGACGCCATGGTCTACGGCGAGGGCATCCAGAATCCCGACCCCGTGGACGCCGTGGCCCAGTCCTATGCCAACGATGTCACCGACGAGTTTATGGAGCCCGTGGTCTGCGACCCGGAGGGCACCATTTCCGACAACGACAGCATCATTTTCTTCAACTACCGTCCCGACCGGGCCCGGGAGATCACCCGGGCCATTGTGGACCCGGGTTTCGACGGCTTCCAGCGGGAGTATTTCCCCACCACCTACGTCTGCAACACCGAGTACGACGCCTCCATGCCCAACGTGCTGGTGGCCTGGCCCCGGATCCCGGTGAAAAACGGCCTGGGCGAGTACCTCAGCTCCATGGGCCTGACCCAGCTGCGCATCGCCGAAACGGAGAAGTACGCCCACGTCACCTTCTTCTTCAACGGCGGCGTGGAGAAGCAGTACCCCGGCGAGGACCGGGTGCTGGTGCCCTCCCCCAAGGTGGCCACCTACGACCTCCAGCCCGAGATGAGCGCCCGGGAGGTCTGCGACAAGTGCATCGAGCGCATCAACTCCGGCGCGTATGACGTCATCATCCTGAACTTCGCCAACTGCGACATGGTGGGCCACACCGGCGTCCTCCAGGCCGCCGTCAAGGCCGTGGAGACGGTGGACGAGTGCGTGGGCCGGGTGGTGGAGGCCACCCTGAAAATGGGCGGCATCGCCATGGTCACCGCTGACCACGGCAACGCCGAGGTCATGCTCCAGCCCGACGGCAGCCCCATGACCGCCCACACCACCAACCTGGTGCCCTTCATCCTCTGCGGTGCAGGCACCCAGCTGCGCCCGGGCCGCCTGGCGGACATCGCCCCCACCATCCTGGATGTGATGGGCCTGGCCGCCCCCCAGGAGATGGACGGCCAGACGCTGATTGTGAAGTAAATCATCGTTAAAATAACACACTCCCGACCACCGGCCGGGAGTGTGTTATTTTGGCGTTTGGTGTGTATTGGCGGTGATCCTCCAACAATATATCCCGCAGGGCGGGGCCTTACCCCTGGTTCAGCGATGCGAACAGGGTCTCCAGGGCGTCCTGGGTATAGACATAGGCTTCAAAGGAACTATTCTTCCGCTCCCCGGAGGAAAGACTCTCCGCCAGCAGGGCGTCCGTCTTTTCCAGGTCTGCCCGCAGCTCCTTCACGGTGTCCTCCGGCATCCGGGACAACGGCTACTCCAAGGCGGAATCCCCGGTCTCCTGCTCCCGCATGCTCATCAGGCCGAACCGGTCCAGATAATACCGGGTGCCGTCCACCGCGTCGGCGGCATACAGCACGGTGGAAAAGCTGCCCACGCTCTGATAGGCGTCGGGATAGTCGGCGTCGGCCTCCTGAAAAGCCTCCGCAGCGGAATAGGACCTGAGCAGGGACGCCTCGCCAATGGCCTCCCCGATGCGGACAGGCGGCTCTGTCCCCCGGCCAGAGCAGGCGGTCAGCAGCACCAGCGCCGCCGCCAGCAGAAAAGTGAAAATCCTGCGTTTCATCGTCTGGTTCTCCTTTCCTGTTCCCGGTGGTTTACTTCATATGGTATGCTGTTTTCAGCATACCATACCCGCAGCGGTTCTGTCAATTGAAGTGGCCGTTTTTTTGCATTTAACTAATTTTATGTGCGATTTTTAAGTAAATTGCATTCTCTCCCAGCCGGGTCAGTACACGTTTCTTTCCGCCTGGAGGCCGTTCCAGGCGGGGACCACCCGCACCACCGGCCAGGGCGCGGTGTCCCGGCTTGTCTCGGGAACATCCCGGGGCCGTCCCAGGGTCAGCGCAGCCAGCAGCAGCCCGCATAGGGCCAACCCCGCCGCCACGATCCAATGCTTTCTCTTGTGCATAGAATTCCTCCTTTTCCTCCTTGGGCCCGCCTTATATCAGGTCCCGGCGGATGCCCTCCGTAATCCGGTACATATCCTCCAGCGTGTTCATGCGCACGATCTGCTCCTTGTAATATCCCGCGTGGGGCACGCCCTTGAGATACCAGGCGTACTGCTTCCGGGCCTCCAGAATGGCGATGTGCTCCCCCTTGTCCTGGGCCGCCAGCTCGATCTGCCGCACGGCGGTGTCGCACCGCTGGGCCAGAGGCGGCAGCGGCGGGACGGGCTTTCCCTCCAGCGCCGCCTGGGCCTGCTGAAACAGCCAGGGATTGCCCAGACAGCCCCGGCCGATCATCACGGCGTCGGCCCCGGTGAAGTGCAGGATCTTCACGGCGTCCTCCGCCGAAAACACGTCGCCGTTGGCCATCACCGGAATGGACACCGCCGCCTTCACCTGGCGGATGGTGACCCAGTCCGCCTGCCCGGCGTACATCTGGGCCCGGGTGCGGCCATGGACCGCCAGGGCCGACACCCCCGCCTGCTCCAGCATCTGTGCCAGCTCCACGGCGTTGATGCTGCCCTTGTCCCAGCCCCGGCGCATTTTCACCGTCACCGGCACCGGCGAGGCCTCCACCACCGCCTGGGCGATCCGGGCGGCCTTCTCCGGGTCCCGCATCAGGGCGCTGCCGTCGCCGTTGGAGACGATCTTCCCCACCGGGCAGCCCATGTTGATGTCGATCAGGTCCGCCCCGGAGATCTCCGCCGCGATGCACGCGGCCTCCGCCATGCACACGGGGTCGCTGCCGAAAATCTGGGCGCTGGCCGGGTGTTCCCCGGGGGACAGCTTCAGCAGGCCCCTGCTCTTTTTGTCCTGATAGCACAGGGCCTTGGCGCTGACCATCTCCGTGACCGTCAGGCCCGCCCCCAGCTCCCGGCAGATCAGCCGGAAGGCCAGGTCTGTTACCCCCGCCATGGGGGCCAGCACCAGCTGCGAGGGCACCTCCACCGTTCCGATTTTCATCCCGCATCCCTCCCTTTTCGGGTATTTTTCGCCCAGTATATCACAGATTGCTTCAAAAAGGAAGCCTTTCTTGCTTTTTCCCCGGTTTTATGCTACAATCTCGCCAATCTGATGATTATGGAGGTGTCTCTATGCCGATGAAATGTCCCTTCTGCGGGGAAGAAATGACCCCGGGCGTCATCCAGAGCCGGGACGGCGTATACTGGTCCCGGGAGGCCGGCCCTATGGCCGCGCTGTCCTGGCTGAACAAGGATGCCATCACGCTGGCGGATTCCGGTTCGTCCGCTTTCGGCGGCGCAGCTGCGGAAGCATTCAACTGCCCCCGCTGCAAAAAAATCATCCTGGACTACTCCGTTCGCCATCTCCCGCTATAAAATTCCGAATTTTCCCTTGCAAAACCCGAAAATTGGTGTTATCATACCCTACGTCAACAGGGGAGCTCGCCGCAGCGGGCTGAGAGTGGGCTGTCGTCGCCCAGACCCTTCAACCTGATTTGGATAATGCCAACGTAGGGACATACCGACGCACACGCTCCAAGCCATGCGGATATGCCTTTTTTGGCATGTCCGCATTTTTTGCTGTAAGGAGTGTATTTCTATGCTGGGAATCTGCCTGGACAACGTGCGCAAAACCGTGCCTCTGGTCCACAACATCACCAATTATGTCACCGTCAACGACGTGGCCAACATTCTGCTGGCCTGCGGCGGCAGTCCCATTATGTCCGACGAGCCGGAGGACGTGGAGGACATCACCTCCATCTGCGGCGGCCTGAACATCAACATCGGCACCCTGAACCAGCGGAGCATCCAGGGGATGCTCCGGGCCGGGAAGAAGGCGGCGCAGCTGCACCATGTGCTGCTGCTGGACCCCGTGGGAGCCGGTGCCTCCGCCCTGCGCACCAACACCGCCGTGGACCTGATGGAGCAGCTGCCCTTCACCGTGATCCGCGGCAACATCTCCGAGATCAAGACCCTGGCCCTTGGCAGCGGCAAAACCCGTGGCGTGGACGCCGACGTGTCCGACGCCGTATCCGACGAGAATCTGGATTCCGCCGTGGCCTTTGTCAAAGACTTCGCCCAGCGCAGCCATGCCATCGTGGCCGTCACCGGGGCCATCGACCTGGTCAGCGACGGCCAGCGCTGCTTTGTCATCCGCAACGGCCGGCCGGAGATGGGTAAAATCACCGGCACCGGCTGCCAGCTGTCCGGCATGATGACCGCCTTTGTGGTGGCCAACCCCGACCGGCGTCTGGAAGCCGCCGCCGCTGCCGTGTGCGCCATGGGTCTGGCCGGTGAGATCGGCTGGAGCCGCATGGCCCCGGGGGACGGCAACTCCACCTACCGCAACCGCATCATCGACGCCATCTACAACATGGACGGCGCCGCGCTGGACAAGGGGGCCAAGTATGAAGTGCGCTGAGCAGGATCTGCTGCTGTACGCCGTAACGGACCGCCACTGGCTCAATGGCCGCAGCCTCCGGGACGTGGTGGAGGAGAGCCTGCGGGGCGGCGTCACCATGCTGCAGCTGCGGGAAAAGTCCCTGGCGGAGCCCGCCTTCCTGGCGGAGGCCCGGGAGCTTCAGGCCCTGTGCCGGGACTATCACGTTCCCTTCATCGTCAATGACAACGTGGACATCGCCCTGGCTATGGACGCCGACGGCGTTCATGTGGGCCAGAGCGACATGGAGGCCCTGGACGTCCGCCGGAAGCTGGGGCCCGATAAGATCATCGGCGTGTCCGCCCAGACGGTGGAGCAGGCTCTGCTGGCGGAAAAGCACGGCGCGGACTATCTGGGCGTGGGGGCCGTGTTCCCCACCGGGTCCAAGGACGACGCCGACGACGTGTCCTACGACACCCTAAAGGCCATCTGCCGGGCCGTGTCCATTCCCGTGGTGGCCATCGGCGGCATCAGCCGGGACAACGTACACAGGCTTTCCGGCAGCGGCATCTGCGGCGTGGCCGTCATCAGCGCCATCTACGGCGCGGCCGATATCCGCCGGGCATCGGAGGACCTGAAGGCCGCCACCCGGGAGATGCTCCAGGCATGATCCGGGCCGCTGTGTTTGACCTGGACGGCGTGGTGCTGGACTCCATGTCCATCTGGAAGGACCTGGGCGCCCGCTACCTGCTGCGCCGGGGACTCACGCCGGAGCCGGGCCTGGGAGAGCTGCTGTTTGCCATGAGCATGGAGCAGGGCGCGGACTATCTCCGGACCCACTATCCCCTGCCGGAGAGCGCCGACGTTCTGGCGGACCTTTCCGCCATGCTGCGGGATTATTACTATAACGAGGTTCCGGAAAAGGACGGAGCCCGGGAGGCCCTGGCGTTTTTACAGGGCCGGGGCGTAGCCGTCACCGCCGCCACCTCCAGTCCCCGGACCCATGTGACCCGGGCTCTGGAGCGGCTGGGCCTTCTGCCGTATTTCCGGGCCATTTACACCACCGGCGAGCTGGGCGTCAGCAAGCACCGGCCGGATATCTATCACCTGGCGGCCCAGGGCGTGCCGCCCCGGCAGTGCCTGGTGGCGGAGGACTCCCTCTATGCCCTGCAAACCGCCGCCGCGGCGGGCTATCGCACCGTGGGCATTTTCGACGCCAACGGCGAGGCGGATCAGCAGGGCCTGCGGAATGCGGCGGAGGTATATCTCACCTCCCTGGCCCGGCTCCCCGCCCATTGGGAGCGGCTGAATAACGAAAACTGAATCAAAATGTGTTCCTTCGCGGTGCATTGGGGGCACCACCTTGCATCGCGTTATAAAACTGTGCTGTGTTAACATCGAAAGGAGAAATGAGCATGAAAACAGCATTGACCATTGCCGGAAGCGATTCCAGCGGAGGCGCCGGGATTCAGGCCGATATCAAAACCATGACCGCCAACGGCGTATTCGCCACCTGCGCGGTCACGGCCCTGACGGCCCAGAACACCACCGGCGTCACGGATATTCTGGAGTCCACCCCCCATTTCCTGGCGGAGCAGCTGGACGCCGTATTCACGGATATCGTCCCCGACGCGGTGAAGATCGGCATGGTCTCCTCTGCGGAGCTGATTGCCGTCATCGCGGAAAAGCTCCGGCAGTACGGCGCGGAGCGGGTGGTGGTGGACCCCGTCATGGTGGCCACCTCCGGCGCAAAGCTCCTGCGGGACGACGCCATCCAGGCCCTGACCTCTCAGCTGCTGCCTCTGGCCACGGTTCTGACGCCCAACATCCCCGAGGCGGAGATCCTCTCCGGCCTCACCATCACCGACGCCGCCGGCATGGAGGCCGCCGCCCGGACCATCAGCCAGCGCTATGGCTGTGCCGTGCTGTGCAAGGGCGGTCACCAGATCAACGACGCCGACGACCTGCTGTGGCGCAGCAGCTGCGGCAAGTGGTTCCGGGGCAAGCGCATCGCCAACCCCAACACCCACGGCACCGGCTGCACCCTGTCCAGCGCCATCGCCGCCAACCTGGCCAAGGGCTATGACCTGGACCGGTCCGTGGAGCGGGCCAAGGCCTATATCTCCGGGGCGCTGGCCGCCATGCTGGACCTGGGCCGCGGCTCCGGCCCCATGAACCACATGTTTGACCTGAAGGGAGGGTTCGCGGAATGAAAAAGACCTCCACCTTTCAGAACGCCCTGATCTGGTTCGGGGCAGGCGTCTCCCTGGCGGAGATCCTTACCGGCACGGCCTTCGCCCCTCTGGGCATGGGCAAGGGCCTGCTGGCCATCCTCATCGGCCACGTCATCGGCTGCGGCATGATGCTGCTGGCGGGCCTCATCGGCGGCCGCACCGGCCGCAGCGCCATGGAAACCGTGAAAATGAGCTTCGGTCAGAAGGGCGGCCTGCTGTTCGCCCTGCTGAACGTGCTGCAATTGGTGGGCTGGACCGCCATCATGATCTATGACGGTGCCCTGGCCATCGGCGGCATTTTCGATGTTGGCCGCTGGGTGTGGTGCCTGGTCATCGGCGGGCTCATCATCCTATGGATCGTGGTGGGCGTCACCGACCTGGGCTGGATCAACAAGATCACCATGGCCGCCCTGTTCGTGCTGACCCTGGTGCTGTGCAAGGTGATTTTCTTCTCCGGCAGCGCCATGGCCGCCCCCAGCGGCGAGGGCCTGACCTTCGGCGCGGCGGTGGAGCTGGCGGTGGCCATGCCCCTGTCCTGGCTGCCCCTGATCAGCGACTATACCCGCCAGGCCCAGAAGCCCGTCCGGGCCACCGTGGCCAGCGTGGTTACCTATGGCCTGGTGTCCTGCTGGATGTACGTCATCGGCATGGGCGCGGCCATCTTCACCGGCGAGTATGACATCGCCGTCATCATGGTGAAGGCCGGTCTGGGCATCGCCGCCCTGGTGATCCTGGTGTTCTCCACCGTCACCACCACCTTCCTGGACGCCTGGTCCGCCGGCATCTCCGCCGAGTCCCTGTCCGGGAAGCTCAGCGGCAAAACCGTGGCCATCGTCACCACCCTGGTGGGCGTGGCCGGGGCCATCCTGTTCCCCATGGACGATATCACCAACTTCCTGTACCTGATCGGCTCCGTGTTCGCCCCCATGATCGCCGTCCAGATCGCCGACCACTTCCTTCTGCGCCGGGACCGCTTCGCCGTGGCCGCCGACGCCCGGAACCTGGTGATCTGGCTGATCGGCTTTGTGGCCTATCGCCTGCTGATGGGCGTGGACACCCCCGTGGGCTATACCCTGCCGGACATGGTCCTGACCATTCTTCTGTGCGTCATCGCCGAAAAGGTGAAGCCCTCCGTGAAGCAGTAATCCCCCCAATAAAAAATGAGAGGCTCGGCCGTGTGCCGATAAGACAGTAATTTGAGAAAACTACAAAATCGGCATCTGCTAAGCAGGATTGGACAACAAAACAGGCGGCACTCAACTTCGGTTGGGTGCCGCCTGTTTTTACATCTAAGGGTTGAGAATCACCTGTTTTTTGCGCTGAAAAGCAAGGATAGCGAAAAGGGTGAAATAGTTATCGCCTCTGTGCGGTTCTTTTGCGAAACAGCGAATCGCTGTATAGTGCATACGGTTCGCTTGAGAGTGCGTATATTTGCGATCGTGCAAAATACCCCGCAAAGCCGTAAAGTCGATAGGTGGGTATTTCGATGCAGAGTATGTTCGGCATCATAAAAACCGTCAAATCAGCTTGCGTTTATAGGAAAGCTATGCTCTAATGTGATAAATTTCATAAAATCTATTGAAAGTGTTCATAGTCCTGCTTTATAATACGTGTACACACTTCGTTGTAACGAAAGGGATGAAGCTGATGGCTGATACATATATCAAGTATAACGACCACTCAATAAGCTCTGCATTCAAAGATCATTACATTGTTCCTGATTATCAAAGAGAATATGTTTGGACTGATGAACAGGTTGAGCAGTTGATGGCAGATTTATTAGATGCCTATAACACTGATAATAAAAAAGCGTATTTCCTTGGCACTATAGTAACTTATGATTCCGGCAGCCAGTTTGAATTGATTGATGGACAACAACGCCTTACCACATTTTTTGTTTTGTTATGTGCAATCAAAAAATTTTATGTGAACTGTGGTGAGCAAACCAGCGTTATTGAGAATTTAATTTATAGCCCAACTATGAATAGCGAAGGCGATGTGATTAACTTATATCATCTCCAACTCCAATATGAAGATGCTGGTAACTGTTTGGAGTTGATTGAAAAGGGGCAGGAACGGCCGAACTATCTAACGCAATCTGGCGAAAGGCTCTTCGACGCTTTCAAAACGATACAAGATTTTTTGAGTGAGCGATTCCCCGATATAGCCAGCTTGAAAAAATTTGTAGTTTTTCTGTTGAATAAAACAAGTTTCATTCGCATCGAAACCTACGATATCTCAGATGCACTAAAAATTTTTGAGACAATTAACCAGCGGGGCAAGGGACTCGACCCTATGGATTTGCTTAAGAATATGGTGTTTCGTCAAGTTGATAGAAGCAAATTCAAAGAATTGAATATGAACTGGAAATCCATTACGCGCTCGCTTGAAAAAATAGATGAGAAACCGCTTCGTTTCCTCCGCTATTTTATCATGGCTAATTATGATACTTCCAGTGAGAAAGATGGGATTCTTCGTGAAGATCAGATATATACTTGGCTGAGCAATAACAACGCCCAATGTCGCTACGAAGAAGCTCCGTTCCAATTCGTTCAGAAAATGGCACAAAACGTTGAATTGTATGTTAAGTGCAGAATGCCCGACGATAAGTCCGAGGGAAATGTGCATTTGAAAAACATTCCGCTGTTAGCGGGAAAATCTTATAAGCTGCATCTTATGTTGCTGCTTGCCGCATCTAATATGAATCCGGATGCACTTGCCAGCTTCAAGGCAATTCTTGAATCTGTAGTTTATTACACCGTCATTGACAAAATTGCTACTAATGTCACTGAGCGAACCTTTGCTTCATGGTGTAAAGACATTCGAAACATTGTCACGATTGAAGATTTGGATCGTTTTGTAAAAGACACTCTAATCCCTACAGTGAACGATTGGAAACTGGATAACAAGTCAAATTTTCTTCGTCTTGGCTTGAATAGTATGCAGCAGTATCGAATAAAGTTTATTCTTGGCAAAATTACTGCGTATGTGGATGCACTGAGATTAGGAAAAACAACTGTAGATGATTTGACCTCTTATACGCAGACTGCGGTAGAAATTGAACATATTATGCCGCAGACCTGTGCGGATAAAGAATTATATGGCATGAACGATGAGGATTTTTCAGTTTATATCAACCGGCTTGGAAATCTCACTTTGCTTGAAAACAGTATCAACAAATCTATCCATAATGATGTTTATGCAAACAAATCTAAAGCATATAAGCAATCGAAATTTTATCTCACATCTTCGCTTTCTGAACTGGTGAATCAAGGGCACGATACCGCAATTAACCGAACCAATTCTCTGCTATTTGCTTGGTCTGATTGGAATAAGCGGTCTATAGAAGAGCGCCAAGAAATGCTATATCGCTTAAGCGAAATGATTTGGGAAATGTCGTAAGCTGCGAAGCATGCTTATTTCCACTGGAAAGTCGCCATGCCATAGACATAGATGAACAGGATGGCCGCCGGGACCACATACCGGAACAGCGGCTTCATCCACGGGCGGACCTTCAGGCCCTGCCCGGCGTTGGCCTCCAGCAGGAAGCTGTCCCAGCCCCAGCCGAACCGGTTGCAGCAGAACAGGGCAAGCACCAGGGATCCCAGGGGCAGAATATTGTTGGACACCAGGAAATCCCACAGGTCCAGCCAGGAGGTGCCCTCTGCGAAGGGCTGGAAGTGCAGCACGCTGTAACCCAGGGCCGTGGTCAGCGCCACCAGGAAGATGCCCCCGCCGCAGACCAGGCACCCTACCGGGCGGCTCCAGCCGGTAAGATCCCGCACCATGGCCAGTATCTCCTCGCACACCGCCAGCACCGTGGACAGGGCCGCGAACACCATAAACAGGAAGAACAGGGTTCCCCACCAGCGGCCGCCGTTCATGTGGTTGAACACGGTGGCCATGGTGTCAAACAGAAGGCTGGGGCCGGCATTGACCTCCACCCCATAGGTAAAGCAGGCCGGGAACATGATCAGCCCCGCCACCACCGCCACAAAGGTGTCCAGCACGATGATGTGCACCGACTCCCCCATCAGGGAGCGCTCTTTTCCGATGTAGCTGCCGAAAATAGCCATGGCACCCATGCCCACGGATAGGGTGAAGAAGGCCTGGTTCATGGCCCCCACCACCACGCTGCCGTTGATTTTGGACAGGTCCGGCACCAGATAGAACCGCAGCCCCTCCGCCGCGCCGGACAGGGTGAAGCTGTGCACCGCCAGCACCAGCATCAGCACCAGAAGCAGCATCATCATATATTTGGTGACCCGCTCCAGGCCGCCCTGCAGCCCGAAGCACAGGATGCCAAAGGCCAGCACCACCGTCACCGCCAGATAGGTCACGTTAACCCCCGGGTTTGTAATCATGGACGAAAATCCCAGATCCTGGATATTTCCCGTCAGAAACCGCACAAAATAATACACGATCCACCCGGTGACCACCGTGTAAAACGCCATCAGGGCCACGCTTCCAAAGAACGAAACATACCCATGAATGTGCCATTTCTGGCCCTTTTTCTCCAGTTTTTGATACATTTTGATGGGGCTCGCCTGTGCCGCCCGGCCCACACTGAACTCCATAATCATGATCGGCAGGCCCAAAATCACCAGGCAGAAAAAATAGAGCAAAACGAAGCCGCCGCCACCGTATTGGCCGCACATCCAGGGGAATTTCCAGACATTTCCGCAGCCAATGGCGCACCCGGCGGACAGCAGGATGAAGCCCAGGCGGGACCCCAGCTTTTCGCGTTCCATGATTCTTCTCCTTTTTGTATAAATATTTGATTTGAAGCTTTGTTATTGTATCAAATATTTATTTTCCCGTCAAGGAATGATTATTATTTCACAATTCACTTTTTTCAAGATAGCCGGAGCGGAGGAGGGACTCTATAAAGCGCTCAAAGGAGGGCGCAATGACCTCTTCCGGCGTTTCATATAATTTTACAGCATCTTTTATAATTTCTTCTGTGGAAAGTCCATCAAGAATTTTTGAGAAAAAGTAAGCACCGGTGGAATTAATCCCCTCAACATAAGGGACGCGGCCACGGGCGGGGCCGGTGGCCACCAGGAAATCTTCATCGCAGATTTTCGTAAGAATTACGCCAGGAATGACGGTATATTTCATAATAAATCACCATTTTTAGAACTATTTTGCGTTTATATACAATCAATGGGAAGCGGAGGATTCCAGATAGGTTTCCAGAGTTTTCCGGCACAATTTGGCAGATTCGATATCGCCGCGGTTTTTCAGGAGCCAAACCGGCGTTTTCAGCATTTTTTCTGCGATACGACAGGCAGTTTTTGCTTCCTGTTCGGTATTGCAGTCAAAAAGGAACTGGGAAAAGACTTTTCCGGCGGATTCGTGAACGGTCAGGCGTGTGATTTCGTTGGAATCGGACTGTTCCAAGACAATAATTCCGCCTAATTTAGCGGTCAGGCGCTGAGACATGTTCTCTTTGCCTGTCCAGGGAGAAGAAGTGACGAATGCTTCGTCATTTTCTATATATACAATGGGTTTATCCCCATTTATGATCTGAATTTCATCGGGACAGAGGAGTTTCCAGAGACAATAGTGGGTGGACTTGCCGGTGCCGCTGGGGGCGGTGACCAGCCAGGCCAGGTCCTTCCAGATAAAGGAAACCGCGTGGAACACGATGCGGTCGAAAACCGTGATGGCAGAGGAGATGGCAGGGCAGAGTTCCATATATTCCACATAATACGCGGCGGAATCCGGCGGGTAAATTCTGGAGGCTGTCTGAAGCCGCCGGGGCGAAATTTCCACGGCGGGAATGTCCCGGTCATTGGCGGGACAAGGCGGGATAAGGGGGGATGTCCCGGTATTTTTTTCCAGGTAGGGAGAAAAATACGGATAGTATTCATCGTATTGGGTGGTGACGTCCACAGGGACGCCAGCCAGGTTGAGACGAAATTTCATAGGCGTTATTTTGGGGGGGTTGGGTGGTTGGGGTGGGGGGGGTGGTGGGGACCCTCTCAGTCACCTTCGGTGACAGCTCTCCCAGAGGGAGAGCCAAGTCCGTAGGGGGCGGGGATTCGGATGGGGACGCGGATTCCAGCCGAACGCATAAGGAACGTGCATTCGGCAGACCCGGCGGTTGATGCCGGGCCCACGTCGGCCCTGCGGGCCTCCTCGGAACGACATGGCAAGGGGGTGGCCGATAATTGACGGCGGGGCACATGGGCCCCGCCCTACAGGCCCTCTCAGTCACCTTCGGTGACAGCTCTCCCAGAGGGAGAGCCAAGAGGGATGGATGGAAGAAAGCGGGGGGATGGGATGCCATCCCCCCGCTTGGGGTTTTTGCTTAGCCTGGGGTTTGCTCAGCCGATGATGTTGCCGTACTGGTCCACGACGACCTTGGTGCCATCGGGGAGGGTCATAGCATAGCGGCCATCGCCGATGCTGAGAATACCCGTATTGCTGGGCACCTTTCCCGGAGTGCCCACAATGACTTCCTGGAGCTCAGGAGGGATAAAAGTTTCGTTCATGGGTTTCTCCTTTCCTCACTCCCAAATGGTGCGGGTGTTGTAATGCAGGGTGTGGGTGACGCCGTGGACCTCGGTGCCGTCCAGGGTGACCCAATAGGGGGTGACCTCCAGAGTGCCGGTGCCGGAGAGGCTCTTATCAGCCAGCATGAGCTTGGCGTCACGGGCCGCGCCGAACAGGTTGGCGGGAGTCTTGAAGATCCGATAACGGCTGGCGTAGGAGACGTCAACCTTCTTGCCGTCGACGATGAAGCCGGAGGCCTGATAGTTGGCGGGGTTATCCACGGCAGAGATCAGGGTGACGCCACGGAGACGGAACAGGCCGGTGCGGCTGTAATCCAGGTCCAGATAGGAGTCGCTGACGTACTTGGCGTAGATGGTGGTGTCCTGGGTGACCTGGTCCAGGTCAGCGGGGGTGGTGTAAGCCTGGTCGGCGAACCAACCGGCAAAGACCTTGCCGGCGGGGCCTGGTAGGCCACCTGGTCACGGACGCCGGTACCGGCGGAAACGGTAAGCTCGTAGGTCTTGGCCGCATCCACCACGGTGACGGTGACGTTCTCCACGGCGGGGGTGTCGGCAGCGATGGGCGTGCCGTCAGCGCAGTAGCTATCCATCAGCAACAGCTGAGCAGACGCATTTGCCGCAGGAGTCTTGCATTCAGCGGCGCGGTCATAGCTATCGCTAACGCTGGGCTGGCTATTGCCAGGGCCGTTATAGGTGACCGTGCGGGTGGTGCCGTTGGTGACCTCCACACCGTCCAGGGTGACCCAGTAGGGGTAATAGGTGAAGGACTCGCCTGCGGTCTGCCACTTACTTTCCTTGCTCACACCGTAGCACAGCATGTAGCCATACTTATCGGCGGGAACCAGGCTACTGGCGGTATACACGTCCGTGGTCGTGTCCTTCTTGGTGATGGAAACATTGCTGAAGGCCACCGAACCGGAAACAGTGACGATCTTGGTTTCTTCGCGATTGTCCACAATATCCGTATAGGTAGTCTGGGCTGCCTTGGTCCGGACATCATCCAGATAGAAGCCGACCTCGGCGTAGTTGCTACGGTCGATGGCGGAAACCATATAGAGGCCGACAACATCCATCTGGTATCCGGTGTCCTCATAGTGGCCATTGCCGTACAGGACCTTGGGGATCAGGTAGGTGTTGGGCACTTCCCAGATATAGTAGGTAGCGCCAGCCTGGGGAGCAAAGCTGAGGCCGGTTTCGCCTTCGTTGGTGAAGGGATAGGCGGTGGTGCAGTCCTTATCGAAGAAAGCGCCGCCGTAGAGGTAGCCGTTGGTGACCTTGTCCGTCAGGTTAAACTCAGCGCTGACGGGGCAGGTATCCGTATGCACAGTCTCAGCATTGCCATCTGCGTTCATGCGGACATGGGCCACGTTGAAGGTCTGGTAGTAGGCGAACCAGACGTGCTGGTTGGAGTTGGCGGCGGTGAGGGTCACATTCACGGAGTCGCCCTTGGTCAGGGTTCCATCGTTGAGAATGTAGCTACCGAAATAGTTGTAGTCGTCCACCTTCTCATAGGAAACCGTGTAGGGTTTGTTGTACTCGAGGCCGGTTTTGCCGTTCTCCTCATGGTAAGCAGCGATCTTGACCTGCTTGGCCAGGGCGGGAGACTCCACCACGGCGCCGTTTTCGTTGATGGGCTTGCCCTGGTCATTGACCAGATAGTAATGGACCAGGATGTTGCCGCCGCCCACGGTGACCTGGGGAACCGGGAAGGTGCCCACGGTATCCTCACCCAGGTAGTTCTTATAGCTGAAGGTGGCCTCTTTATTGGCGTCCAGCACCTCATTGGTGGAGGGACTGTAGCCCTCCTTAACGGTAACCTTGTACTTCATGATGGGGTTGTCGCCCTCACGGACGCTGCCGACCGTCCAGTTGATCCGGCGAGCAACGGCATCGTAAGTGGCACTGCCCTGGCTGATATAGACGTCCGCCTTACCGGCGTCATAGACCGCCTTGTCGGTGGTGATGACAGGGGCGGTACCGGAGAAGCTCAGCTGGACCTTCTCGCCCATGGTATCGGCCACGGAGCCGTTGGAGGCGGCGATGGCGATGCTGCCGGCGATGGTAGTGAAGGCGGCTTCGAGCTTAGAAGCAATGTCCGACTCATTTTTGTCGATGGCGAAAAAGCCTGTGCTGGGGTTTGTCGCACAATTTCTCAGAATGGTCTCACCCTTAGTACCAGCCTGGAGAGCCACGGAATAGACCGTTATGCCGTCTTGCAGAGCCTGACCAGCCTCCCAAACGGTTGCATAAGAGTGGTTTATCTTCTGCCGATTTAGCGTCTCTGTTTCACCGTGCTCACACGTCACCGTCAGGTCGATACGGCCATCAGTTTCCTTTGTACCATCACCAGCCTGGTTTTTATAGTCACAACCCGTGACCACCACTGTGTTCTCGTCATAGTCGTCATTGTGCGTCCAATAGTTTCCAAAAATGGAATTATTATATTGACAAGTTCCCGTTGCTGTTCCGCTTACACGATAGCTGGCGGTGGGGACACCATCGCTGAGCAAAACAATGCTCTTATTTCCTCCCTTAGAGGCCGAAGAATTCAGCAGATCGCGAGCGGTCTTGATACCAAGCTGCGTAAACGTGCCGCCGTCATATTTGTCGGTGGCTTTTTTAATGTTATTGATATACGTTTTCAGTTCTGCCTTGTCGGCCCATGTATAGAAGCCGGTCTGGTCAACCTTCAGGTTGAACACGACAACCGCAATACGGGTGGTACTATCCTCCGTCAGCAACTTGTCGATGAAGGCATTCGCCGCCGCCTTGGTCTGAACCATGCGGTCATTTTTTTCGCCGTTCTCCTCATACATACTGTTGGAGTTGTCGATAACCAGGACCACGTCGGAGGTGGTCTTGTAGTTCCTGCCCTGGATGCCCAGGGTGACCTCCCAGAGGTTCTTCTGGCCTTCCACGGCCTTGGCGTCCTTGTCCAGCTTGATGGAGCCCTCAGCGGGCCACACGGGCTGGGTGGACTCCGTGCCGCCGCCGGTCTCTTCGCCTTCGGCAAACGACGGCAGGGCCACCAGAGACAGGGCCATGACCAGCGCCAGCACGAGTGCCAACGCCCGTTTCCATGTTTTCATTTTCTCATTCCTCCCATTTCGTTTATTTTGGGGGCCGGGCGGCCCCAATTGACTTGGGTTTTGCAGGGACAGTTTTAGATAGTATCCATTGTACACCATTCCGATATCGTTTGCAAGAGGTTTTGGGACTTGTTTGCGATATTTTTACGCTCGCTTGGCATTGTATCACAAAGGGGTGTCGAATGCAAGTGTATTCTGGGGAAACCGGGGGTGGACGGAGGGGGGCGGGGGTGGTATAATAGAGGAGATAACCAACAGATGAGGAGGTTTTTGGCCATGAACGAGAAGAAGCAGAGCGGGTATCCCCAGGAGGACCCCAGGGCGGAGCTGGAGCGGCTGATGCAGGATAAGCCGCTGAAAAGGCCGGGGGGCAAGGACCGGAAGGAGCCGCCCATCATGGCGGTGTATGCCGCGCCGGAGATCAAGGAAGAGAAATGAGCGGGTTCCGGCTGGAGAGCTGCGTGTGGGAGCTGACGTTAGCGTGCTGCTTCGGGTGCAGGTACTGCGGGTCCGCCGGGGGGCGGGCCAGGGCGGACGAGCTGTCCACGGCGGAGTGTCTGGACGCGGCGGAGCAGCTGGCGGACCTGGGCTGCCGGAGGGTATCGCTGATCGGGGGCGAGGTGTTCCTGCGGCGGGACTGGGCGCAGATCGCCGGGCGGCTGACCGGGCTGGGCGTCCGGGTGGACGTGATCACCAACGGGTACCTGATGTCGCCGGAGGTGCTGGAACAGCTGAAGCAGGCTGGCGTGTCGTCGGTGGCGGTGTCCATCGACGGGCCGGAGGACGTGCATGACGCCGGGCGGCAGGCCGGGAGCTTTAAGCGGGCCATGGAGGCCGTCCGGGCGCTGACGGCGGCGGGGATGCCGGTGTCGGTGATCTCCACCCTGCGGCGGGACTGCATGGGGCGGCTGGAGGAGCTGTACCGGGTGCTGGAGGGGTCCGGCATCGGGGCGTGGCAATTGCAGGCGTGCTCGCCTATGGGCAACGCCGCCCGGGGGCTGGACTGGCGCATCGACCCGGCGGAGGTCATCGCTTTCGTGATGCGGCACCAGGCGGAAGCGCCGTTTATGCTGGGGGCGGCTGACAACGTGGGGTATTTTACGGAGGAGGAGCTGCGCCTGCGGGGGGCCGATGGGGCCTGCTTCCAGGGGTGCAGGGCGGGTATCTCCGCCATTGGCATCGACAGCGCGGGCAACGTGCGGGGGTGCGAGTCGCTGTACGATGAGCGGTTCAACGAGGGGAATCTGCGGCAGCGGAGGCTGCGGGATATCTGGGAGGACCCGGGGGCCTTTGCGTACAACCGGCAGTTCCGGCGGGAGATGCTGACGGGAAGCTGCGCCCGGTGCCGGATGGGGCCGTGGTGCGCCGGGGGGTGCCGGTCGTACAACTATTTCGTGCACGGGAAGCTGTACGAAAGTCCGGCGTGTGCAGGCGGGGCCAAATAAGGGGCGGACAGAGTCGTCCGCCCCTACGAATGTTCTATCGACAGTTTGCCTGTAGGGGCCGGGTTTTACCCGACCCAAAAGCAACGGACCGGTGGGCGGGGCGGAGCCCGCGCCCCTGCGGAGCGTTAACGGCAGGACATCCTGTCGGGCGGGCAATCCGCAGAATTCCATAGAAAAAGACTGCGGCGGTGAGCCGCAGTCTTTTTTCAGAGATGGGGTTTATCGGGCCTTGTCGAACTCCTGGGACACCTGCTCCAGCAGCTGGCGGATGGGCAGGTGCTGGGGACAGGCCTTTTCGCACTTGCCGCACTTGATGCAGTCGGAGGCCCGGCGGCTCAGGGCGCAAAAAGGCGGAGCACATGGGCCCCGCCCTACGGGTGTTCTATCGACAGGCGCTTCGTAGGGCCCGCTGCCCTCAGCGGGCCGGGTCAGCCCCTTCAGCCTGCCAGAGCGCCGTCGCCCATGTACAACAGAAGGAGAAAACCATCCTGGGTCCCGTCCGGATTCAGCAGCCGCAGCTCCACATACTGAAGGTTGTCGTACCAGTCGGCGGACAGGTCAAAATGCAGGGTCCAGTACCGTTCCTGGCAGCTGCCCTTGAAGGGCGGCAGGGTCAGCTCCTGGCCATCCTCGTCCACGCAGTAAAGCTGGAGGTCGTCCAGCAGCACGTCCCCGGGGTCCCGGTGGATTTCCAGCTCCACCTGGAGGACGCCGTCCTCATAGGACGCGCCCAACAGGCCCACCCGGCCTCCCTGCCAGGTATCCCAGTCCAGCCATTCCTGGGCCACCGCCGGTTCCTGGGTGGCGGGGGTAACCGGGTCGATGGAATAATCCGTGCGGCGGGCCTGACAGCTGGAGACAATGGAGCTGACCAGGGACAGGACGATCAGCCCCGCCACCAGCACCCCCACCAGGCTCACCTGACGGGCCGGGCCGCTGAGGTTATTCAGCTTTTCCCGGACCTGGCGGGCCTGGTCCTCGAAGCAGACCTTTTTTCGGGGGATGCCCCGTCTGTATGGTCCCATTGTACGCCCCGCCGGGGATAAAATCCACCAACCTCAGGTTGCGCCGGGGTATTTCCCCGGAAAACGGCAGGAAACCTCAGGTTGCGGCGGGATTTTTATCCAGTATAGCATACGCGCCGGACCTTTGGCAAGCCAAAGGTCCGGCGCGGGGGTTATTCGTCGGTTTTCAGAAGGTCCCGCAGGGTCACGCTGTCCAGATAGTCGCCGATGAGCTGGCCCAGGCGGTTCCACACCGGCAGGGTCCGGCAGCGGGAGGCCCGGCCGCAGGGGTGGGCCCCCTCCTCCAGACAGGCCACCGGGGCCAGGGAGCCCTCCGTCAGGCGGAGAATCTCCCCCAGGGGGTACTCCTCCGGCCTGCGGGTCAGGCGATAGCCGCCGCCCTTGCCGGTGACGCCGTCCACCAGTCCCGCCCGGCTCAGCAGGGTCATGATCTGGCCGGCGTATTTGTCGGAGATCTCCTGACGCCGGGCCACGTCCCGCATGGAGACGTAGCCGTCGCCGCCGTGCTCCGCCAGGTCCACCATCACCCGCAGGGCATAGCGGCCCTTGCTGGAAATGACCATGTTACACCATCCGGCAGCTTTCGCAGGAGCCGCAGTCCTCCGGGAACTTGCTGTGGTCATACTCGATGCCGTGGCGGTCATAGTAGTCCTTGATGGCGGACTTGATGGACTCCTCCGCCAGCACGGAGCAGTGGAGCTTGTGGGCGGGCAGACCGCCCAGGGCGTCCACCACCTGGCGGTTGGTAACGGCCAGGGCCTGGTCGATGGTCTTGCCCTTGATCATCTCGGTGGCCATGGAGGACGAGGCGATGGCGCTGCCGCAGCCGAAGGTCTCGAACTTCACGTCCTGGATGACGTTGTCCCGGATTTTCAGGTACATCTTCATAATGTCGCCGCACTTGGCGTTGCCCACCTGGCCCACGCCGTCGGGGTTCTCGATCTCACCCACGTTGCGGGGGTGCATGAAATGATCCATCACGATATCGCTGTACAGTGCCATATTCAAAACGCTCCTTTCGTTGTCACAGCATGAATGCTTTCTTACCGGATTCCAGGTCCTTCCACACCGGGGACATGGACCGCAGGTACTCCACCACCCAGGGAACCTCCCGCAGGATGTGGTCCACCTCCTCCTGGGTGTTCCACTCGCACAGGCTCAGCCGCAGGGAGCCGTGGGCCACCTCGTGGGGCCGGCCGATGGCCAGCAGCACATGGCTGGGGTCCAGGGAGCCGGAGGTGCAGGCGGAGCCGGAGGAGGCGCAGATGCCTGCGGCGTCCAGCAGCAGAAGCAGGGACTCGCCCTCGATGCCCTCGAAGCAGAAGCTCACGTTGCCGGGCAGACGGTGCTCCAGGTCGCCGTTGACGGCGCTGTGGGGAATTTTGGACAGGCCCTCAATCAGCCGGTCCCGCAGGGCCGTGACCTTCACGCGGTTTTCCTCCATGTGGGCGCAGGCCTCCTCCAGAGCGGCGGCCATGGCGGCGATGCCGGGGACATTCTCGGTGCCGGCCCGCTTGCCCCGCTCCTGGGCGCCGCCCTCGATGACGTTCACCAGGGGGATGCCGCCCCGGACGTACAGCGCACCCACGCCCTTGGGGCCGTGGAACTTGTGGCCGGAGAGGCTCAGCATATCAATGTGCTGGGTCTGGACGTCGATGGGCAGGTGGCCCGCCGCCTGCACGGCGTCGGTGTGGAACAGAACGCCCTTTTCCCGGCATACGGCGCCGATCTCCTCAATGGGCAGGATACTGCCGATCTCGTTGTTGGCGTACATGACGGTCACCAGGCAGGTGTCCTCCCGGATGGTGTCGGCCACCTGCCGGGCGGAGACCATGCCGTTTTCGTGGACCGGCAGCAGCTCCACCTGGAAGCCCTCCTTCTCCAGCTTCTTCAGGGTGTGGAGAATGGCGTGGTGCTCGAAGGCGGTGGAGATGATGTGCATTTTGCCCTTGCGGCGGCCGATGGCGGCGGCGGAAAGCAGAGCCTGGTTGTCGGCCTCGCTGCCGCCGGAGGTGAAGATGATCTCACGGGGCTGGCAGTTCAGGCACCGGGCCACGGTCTCGCGGCTCTTCATCAGCAGCTCCGCCGCCCGCTGGCCCACGCTGTGCAGGCTGGAGGGGTTGCCGTAGTTCTCCTCCATGGCGGGGAGCATGGCGTCCAGGGCCGTCCGGCTCATCCTGGTGGTGGCCGCGTTATCTGCGTAAACAGTCATTTGTATATTCCTCCCTGTTTCAGGCTTGAATTACCTATCGGTTTGGTTTGTAATTGGAGTATAACCGAAATTAACTACCAAGTCAATAGGTAATTTGGCTTTTCCGGCAGATTCTTCCAATAGAGGGCCGTTCTCCCCCGGTTTTTTTGATTTTAATGGAAAACAGGAAAATTATGATTGACATAACAGTTAAAAATGTGTAAACTGGACATGGCCTGAACGGCCAGGAAGAAAGATGAATAAAGGAGAAAGAGTATGAAACGCATCATTGCTGTGCTGCTGACACTGATGATGGCCCTGAGCCTGACGGCGTGCAGCGGCGACGACAACGCCAAGGTGGCGGGCACCTGGAAATGGAACTGCGACATCACGGAACTGTTCCAGGAGGGCGTCAACCAGGGGGCCGGGATGGACCTGTCCACGGATGCCACCATGGAGATGGTGTTTGTGCTGAAGCTGAACGAGGACGGCACCTATACGCTGAACGTGGATCGGGACGCCCTGAAAACCTCCCTCCAGACCTACATTGACTCGCTGATCCCTGTGGCGGTGGAGATGATCTATCAGCAGCTGGAGGATCAGGGCATGAACCGGGCCGACATTGACGAGGCCATGGCGGCCGAGGGCGTCACCGTGGAGGAATATGTGCAGCAGATGATGGACGCCTCGATAGACGTGGACCAGATGATGGACGGCCTGGCGGATGAAAATGAGTCCGGCTATTACCGGGCGGCCAAGGGCAAGCTGTACCTCAGCGATAAGGCGGACACCTTCAGCGATGACAGCTGCGCCGAATACACCCTGTCCGGCGGCACCATGCAGTGGACCGGCGGCAGCTATGAGCTCTTTGATAATCTGGACGACCTCCATGTAAAGCTGCCCGTCCAGTGGGTGAAGCAGTAAGTCCGTTCTGACAAGCCAAATTGCGGCCCCCGGCGGGGCCGCAATTTTTGTCTTGCATTTGGAATGAAAATACGGTATAATACTTGGGTCACATGCCGGTGTGATGGAATGGTAGACGTAGCGGATTCAAAATCCGCCGGGGGCGACTCCGTGTGGGTTCGAGTCCCACCACCGGCACCATGGCGAGTGTTCTTACAGCATTTGAAAAGCTGTGAGGACACTCGCTTTTTTTCTGCTCAAACAGCAGGTCTGTCGTCTGTCGTGTAGCTCACGAACACGCCTTTTCTGGTGTTGACGGTGACGGCCGGGATGGGCAGTGCCGGTTCGTTGGGAATGTTCATTTCC
>ERZ857480.93765-NODE-145542-length-41352-cov-33.9680_pt1 | contig 41352 bp, 48 predicted proteins | sample MGYA00519767_ERZ857480 | MGnify/ENA primary metagenome ERZ857480 (study PRJEB31778, sample SAMEA3449210) | human gut metagenome | biome: human gut; feature: human-associated habitat; material: faeces | place: United Kingdom | collected 2010/2012 ...
CACTGCGTGCCTGACGGCACGCCTGCGGGGGCGAATGCCCCCGCAGAGTTCCGGCTGCGCCGGAACGTGCGCCCCAGGGATCCGACTCCAACCTTATCCGCATAAAGCCATGGGCTGCGAATACTGTGAAAAACTGGATGCAATCCACTCAACGATGTTCCGTTTACTTTCTTCAAAATACGCAAAACAGTAGTAACTCTCTGTACCATACACAAAAAGAGCCCCACACGGAGCTCTTTTTTATGCCTGCTGGCCTTACAGGGGCATGTTCCCCCGAATGCGGCCTTCCCGCTTCTTGTTCTCAAAGAGATTCAGTGCATCCAGAATATATTCCCGAGTCTCGCTGGGCTCAATGACGGCATCTACATACCCGTGGGCAGCGGCCACATAGGGGGTGGCAAACTCGGCGGTATATTCGGCAATTTTTTCCTGCCGGGTAGCTTCAGGGTCCTCGCTGGCTTTGATATCCTTTGCAAAGATAATGTTGGCTGCCCCTTCCGCGCCCATAACGGCGATCTCTGCAGTGGGCCAGGCCAGTACCATATCTGCACCCAGATCCTTGGAGCACATGGCCAGATAGCTGCCGCCATAAGCCTTGCGCATGATAACGGTGATCTTGGGGCTTTCCGCTACGGAATACACATACAGCAGCTTGGCGCCGTGACGAATGATCCCGCCATACTCCTGGGCGGTGCCGGGCAGGAAGCCGGGCACATCCACCAGGTTGATCAGGGGCAGACCATACGCATCGCACATCTGGATGAACCGGCTGGCCTTATCTGAAGCATTTATGTCCAGACAACCGCCCATTACCTTGGGTTGATTGCAGATAAATCCTACGCTCCGTCCTCCTACCCGGCCAAAGCCGGTGACAATATTGGGAGCATAGTTGGGCTGCAGCTCAAAAAAGCTGTCTGCATCGGCGATCTCTCCGATGACCGTGCGCACATCGTAGGCCCGACGGGAGCTGTCGGGAATGACGGTGTCCAAAGCAGGCCGGCCCTTCTCTTCTTCATTCTCATAAGCCGGAGCAGGCTCTCCTGCATGGCTGGGCAGATAGGAAAGAATCATGCGCACATACCACAAGGCATCCTCCTCCGTAGAGGCGGCCAGATGGGCCACGCCGGAAACGGACGTCTGGGTGGAAGCGCCGCCCAGAGCTTCTTCTGTAACCTGTTCACCGGTAGTAGCCTCGATAACCCGGGGACCGGTGATAAACATCTGGGATTTTTCCTCCACCATGATGATAAAATCCGTCAGGGCGGGGGAATATACGGCTCCTCCGGCGCAAGGCCCCATGATCACACTGATCTGGGGGATTTTGCCCGAAGCCAGACTATTGCGGCGGAAGATCTGTCCGTAGCCGGAAAGGGCATCCACAGCTTCCTGAATACGGGCGCCGCCGGAATCATTCAGTCCTACCACGGGGCAGCCTGCCTCCAGCGCCATATCCATTACCTTGCAGATTTTTGCAGCATGCATCTCGCCCAAAGCACCGCCCACGCAGGTGAAATCCTGTGCATAGGCAAAAACCTTCCTGCCATCCACCAATCCATAGCCGGTAACTACGCCATCGGCGGGAATTTCTTTTTTCTCCATGCCGAAGTGATTGCAGCGATGGGTCACAAACCGATCGATCTCCTTAAAGGTGCCTTCGTCAAAAAGCAGATTCAGCCGCTCCCGAGCGGTGTATTTTCCCCGGGCATGCTGCTTGTCTACGGCTTTCTGGCCGCCGGCTTCCAGAATCTTGGCACACCGTGCCCGGTAATCATTGATCTTTTCTGCGGTAGTCATGGCCTTTTCTCCTTCTTATTTGCGTTCGCAGAGCTCCAGCAGCACGCCGCCGGTGGCCTTGGGATGTACAAAAGCAATCCTTGCGCCGCCTGCCCCGTAGCGAGGGGTCTGATCAATAAGGCGCACGCCCTTCTCCTTCAGTTCCTCCAAAGCCTTGTCAATATCATCCACCCGGATAGCAATATGCTGGATGCCGGGGCCGTTCTTTTCAATGAAGCGGGCGATGGGGCCGTCCGGCTCCGTGCTTTCCAGCAGTTCCAGCTCACTGTCGCCGCAGGGCATAAAAGCTACTTTTACCTTCTGCTCCTCCACCACTTCAAAGCCTTTGGCCTTGAGACCGATGCTCTCTTCATAGAATTTTACGGACTCATCCAGATTTTTTACGGCCACACCAATATGATCGATTCGATCCAGTTTCATGGAAATGCTCCTTTACTTTAAAATTTTAGAAAGAGTGGCATCCACCCACTCATAAGGGTTCTTCTTCTCCTGCATGAAGGCTTCCATGGCCTGCGTGCCAGGCTTGGGCAAAGCGGCCCGACGAATGATCTCGCTCTGCATGATCTCCAGCAGTTCGCTTTGCAGCCGCTGCTGCCGCCGCTTGGCCAGCTCCCCACTTTCGGCAAACTGCTGCCACATGGCGTCCAGCGCCTCTCCATAGGCTTCTATGCCCATAAAGGAAGAAGCGCTGGTCTTGAGCACCGGCGCATTCTTCTTCTCTCCGGTTTGATCCATGTCCAGCATGCTCTTCAGTTCCAGAACCACCCGATCTGCACCGGGCAGATCACACTTGTTTACCACGAAAATATCGCCGATTTCCAGAATACCGGCCTTGCTGGCCTGCACATCATCTCCCAGGCCGGGAACGCTGACCACAGTGACCACATCGGCACACCGGGCCACAGCCACTTCGGACTGCCCCACACCTACGGTCTCCAGAATGATATAGGCAAAGCCGCAGGCATCCAGCACCCGGGCCGCCCCGGTACAGGCGGCGGAAAGTCCTCCCAGCTGCCCCCGGGTGCCCATGCTGCGAATGTATACGCCGCTGTCCAAGGCATGACTGCTCATACGGATGCGGTCCCCCAAAATAGCGCCCCCCGTAAAGGGGCTGCTGGGATCCACCGCAATAACGCCAACGGTATGTCCCTGCAAGCGCAGATGCTTCACCAATGCGTTGGTCAAAGTGGACTTACCGGAGCCCGGAGGACCTGTAATGCCCAATATCCGGGCGCCGCCGGTATGGGGCCATACCAGCGAAAGAGCCTCCCGTGCAGGGTCGCCTCCGTTTTCCACCAGTGAGACCAGACGGGACAAAGCCCTGCGCTCGCCGTTTGCGGCTCTTTCAAAGAGCTCCTGAGGGTCGTTTACCGGCCGCATTTTTCGCGCAGAAAGTCCACGGTAGCGCTGGTAGGCGTACCGGGCGTAAAGATCTCCTGAATGCCCTTTGCTTTCAAACCGGGGATATCTTCATCGGGGATGATACCGCCGCCAAAGACCACAATATCCCCGGCGCCCTGTTCCCGCAGCAGTTCCACTACACGGGGGAACAGGTAATTATGAGCCCCGGACAGCAGGCTCAGCCCTACGGCGTCTACGTCCTCGGCAATGGCCGCAGCGGCAATCTGCTCAGGGGTCTGGCGCAGGCCGGTATAAATAACTTCAAAACCGGCGTCCCGCAGGGCGCGGCAGACCACCTTGGCCCCCCGGTCATGGCCATCCAGACCGGGCTTGGCAATCAAAACACGAATCTTTCTTTCATTCTGTTCCATGATATTCTCCTTTACAGCACTTCCACGGGCCGGTATTCTCCGAATACGGCTCTGAGCTCATTGCAGATCTCTCCTTCGGTGCACCACTTGCGGGCGCAATCCACAATATAAGGCATCAGGTTTTCATCGGTAGCAGCGGCAGCCCGCAAAGCGGCCAAAGCATCGGCAGCCGCCTGGCTGTCCCGCTTTTCCTTGACGGCCTTGATCTTGGCCACCTGTTTATCGGCAATGGTGCTGTCAATGACCATATGCTCCTTATGGCCCTCTTCCTTTACGGTGAACTTGTTGACGCCTACCACTACCTGCTCCCCGGATTCCACCGCCTTTTGATACGCATAGGAACTGTCGGCGATCTCCTTCTGGATATAGCCCTGTTCAATGGCCTTTACGGCACCGCCCATATCATCGATCTTGTGGATATACTCCCAAACCTTCTCTTCGATCTGATCGGTAAGGCTCTCCACATAATAACTGCCCGCCAGAGGATCTACGGTGTCGGCTACGCCGCTCTCATAGGCCACGATCTGCTGGGTACGCAGGGCAATACGCACGCTGTCTTCCGTCGGCAGAGACAGGGCCTCGTCCCGGGAGTTTGTGTGCAGACTCTGGGTACCGCCCAATACAGCCGCCAAGGTCTGGATGGTAACACGGATAATATTATTATCCGGCTGTTGGGCGGTAAGGGTGGAGCCGCCGGTCTGGGTATGGAAGCGCAGCATCATGCTCCTGTCTTTCTTGGCATGGAAACGCTCCTTCATGATCTTAGCCCAGATACGCCGGGCGGCCCGGTACTTGGCCACCTCTTCCAGCAGGTTGTTGTGCGCATTGAAGAAGAAGGAAAGGCGGCCCGCAAAGCTGTCAACATCCATACCGGCCTTAATGGCAGCGTCTACATAGGCAATGCCGTCTGCCAGCGTGAAGGCCACCTCCTGTGCCGCAGTAGAGCCTGCCTCCCGGATATGATAGCCGGAGATGGAGATGGTGTTCCACTGGGGCAGATTCTTGGAACAATATTCAAAAATATTGGTAATCAGCCGCATGGAGGGCGCCGGGGGGAAGATATAGGTGCCGCGGGCTGCATACTCCTTGAGCACGTCATTCTGAATGGTGCCCTTAAGCTGATCGGGAGAAACGCCCTGCCGCTCTGCCGCCACAATATAGAAGGCAAGCAGTACAGCGGCGGAAGCATTGATGGTCATGCTGGTGCTGACCTTATCCAGAGGGATACCGTCAAAAAGCACTTCCATATCCGCCAGAGAATCGATGGCCACACCGACCTTGCCCACTTCTCCCATGCTCATGGGATCATCAGAATCGTAGCCGATCTGTGTGGGCAGGTCAAAGGCAATGGAAAGGCCCGTCTGGCCCTGGGAGATCAGGTATTTGTAACGCTCGTTGCTTTCTTCCGCATCGCCAAAGCCTGCATACTGACGCATGGTCCAGTAGCGGCCCCGGTACATGGTAGGCTGTACGCCCCGGGTAAAGGGATACTGGCCGGGATACCCCAGCTTCTCGTCATAATCGTCCCCGGCTACATTGCTGGGGTCATAGGCCCGTTCCACTTTAATACCGGAGCTGGTAGTGAACTCTGCCTTACGCTCCGGATGCTTGGCCAAAGAAGCCTCGGTACTCTTTATCCAAGCCTGCTTATTTTCTGATACTGCCACGGGAAAATAATCCTCCTTGGTTTATTCTGTTGTATGTGTATGCCCTAACTATAAAGGACATCGGGCGTTCCCGCAATAGGAACGCCCGAAACTTTACTTAAAGCAGGCCCTCGCCTACTTCCAGTGCCTTGAAGTTCAAAGCCTCGGTGCCCTTTGGAATATGGGCAGCCACTGCCTGACGCAGGATATCTTCGGATACCAGCCCCAGAGCCTTATTGATCACGGCCACGGCAATAATGTTGGCCACAAAGCTCTTGCCGACCTTTTCTACCGCACTGTGAAGAATGGGCACCTGCACCACCTTATGACCCTTGAGCCATTCGGGAATGGTCAGGCTGCTGTCAGCCAGCACCAGGCAACTTTCCGGCAGATCTTTGCTGTATTTCTCCAGGGAAGTCTGGGTAAGCGCCAGCAGGCAGGTGGGGATTCGCACCTTGGGAAAGCCCAGTGCGCCGCTGGTGATCACCGCCTGAGCAGAACAGGCGCCGCCCCGTGCTTCGGGGCCGTAGGACTGGCTCTGCGCGGCATTGAGGCCTTCCATTACGGCGGCCTCCGCCAGGATCACGGAAGCAAGGATAACGCCCTGGCCGCCGCTGCCTACCAGCTTGATCTCTTCTCTCTTCTGCATATGCTTACTCCTTTGCTGCCAGCTTGACAATGAGATTGCCGTATTCTTCGGTATACTCGGGAACATTCTTATCCTCATGGAAGCAGCCGATGACCATCTTGCCCTGAAGCTCCTCGGCAGACATCTTATCGGCCCGAGCCTTGAGAATGCCGTTATCCCGCTGCCATTCCATCATCTTCACGGCATCGCCTTTCTTGTTCTTGCGACCGTAATAGGTGGGACAGATGGATACGCAGTCGATGACGGAAAAGCCCTTGTGGGCAATACCGTTCTGAATGAGCTGGATAGTCTGGGGCACATGGTACGCATCGCCCCTGGCAGCATAGGTGGCGCCGGCGCCGGTGGCCAGTTTCACCAGATCGAAAGTTCGATCGATGCTGCCGTAGGGGGCGGTGGTGGCAAAAGACCCGGTGGGGGTAGTGGGAGAGAACTGACCCCCGGTCATCCCATAGATATTGTTGTTGAACACCACTACGGTAAGGTCAATGTTCCGGCGTGCGGCATGGATCAGGTGGTTGCCGCCAATGGCGGAGCAATCGCCGTCGCCAGTGATGACGATAACGGTGAGCTCGGGTCTGGCCATTTTAATACCTGTAGCAAAGGCAATGGCCCGGCCGTGAGTGGTATGAATGGTGTTGAAATCCATATAACCGGCAGCCCGGGAAGAACAGCCGATACCGGAAACGATCACCACTTTGTCCTGCTCCAGCCCCAGATTGTCGATGGCCTGGGCCACATCCCGCATAAGGATGCCGTTGCCGCAGCCGGGACACCAGATATGGGGCAGGTCTCTAAGACGCATATATTGATGAATGAGCTTGCTTTCCATTTCTATGTACAGCCTTTCTTTCGATCAGATTGGGGTTAGGCTTCCAGCCTGGCCAGCACTTCCGCAGGATCGATGACGGAGCCGTTGAACCGGCCCAGGAAGTCTACGGGCGTATCTCCGGCAGCAGCCTTTACCTGCAGGAGCATCTGACCGGCATTGTTTTCCACCACCAGGATGCGCTTGACCTTAGCAGCCACCCTGGCCATGGCCCGTTCGGGGAATGGCCACACAGTAATGGGCCGGAACATACCCGCCTTAATGCCCTTTTCACGGGCTTCGGCGATGGCAGCCTCTACGGTACGGGCGGCGCCGCCAAAGCAGACCACGGCGATATCCGCATCTTCCAGATCCCGTTCTTCCCACTTTTCTATATCGTCCCGGTTCTCCTCGATCTTGCCCAGCAGTCTCTGCAAAAATGCTTCATAGCTCTGGCTGGTGCCCCGGGGGAACCCGCCTTCATCATGAAACAGGCCGGTAATATTATAGCGCTGTCCCTGGCCGAAGGGAGCCATTTCCGGCACCCGCTTGCCTTCCGGCACCCGATAAGCCGCCTCTCCAGTGATGGAACGGTCTACAGGTCGGTCAATAACTTCGTATTCGTGAGGATCGGGCAGGGTAATGCCCTCTCTGAGGTGGCCCACCATTTCGTCCATCAAAAAGATCACGGGAACCCGATACTTCTCGGAAAGGTTGAAGCAGCGGATGGCCTCCATATAAGTCTCCTTAACGGTGGAAGGAGAAATAACGATAACGGGGCGATCCCCATGGCTGCCCCACTTGGCCTGCATCAGATCGCCCTGAGCGGGAGAAGTAGGCAGACCGGTGGAGGGACCCACACGCTGCACATCCACGATCACGCAAGGAACCTCCGCTTCGGCAGCGTAACCGATATTCTCCTGCTTGAGGGAGAAGCCCGGGCCGCTGGTGGCGGTCATGGCCTTGACGCCTGCGGCGGAAGCGCCGATAACGGCTGCCATGCCGGAGATCTCATCCTCCATCTGAAGGAAGCGGCCCCCTACCTGGGGCAGACGAGCGGCGGAAAGCTCCGCTATCTCAGTGGAAGGCGTAATGGGATAGCCGGCATAAAACCGCATTCCTGCTGCAATGGCACCTTCTACGCAGGCCTCGTTGCCCTGCATCAAAACTGTTTTGCCCATTATTTTCCTTCCTCCTCCGTCTCCAGATAAATGGCGTAATCCGGGCAGCGGAGCTCGCACTGGCCGCACAGGATGCAGGCCTCCAGATTCTCCGCGTATACCTTTTCGTCCTTCACTGCCAGAACCTTCTTGGGGCAGAAGGCCGCACAGATGCCGCAGCCTTTGCACCACGCCCGGTTGATCACCAGCTTTTTGTTTAGCATGATTGACCCCTTTCAAAAATTCCTCAGCCCTTTAGGCCTCGCTAACATTCTAACACAGCAGGCATCATGTAAAAAACATTTTTTTTCGCCCATTCATTACAAGTATTCGGTTGTGGATTTCAGCACATTTTGAAAGATTTCCTTCATTTTGACCGTGTTGCTCCGCTATCCTGCAAAACCATTCCTGTTAGCTTCGGAAAACCCTCCTTCTTATCACAATATCTCTGATGAACATAAAATAACCCCGGAAAAAATTCTCCGGGGTCAGGTTTGCGGTTCATGACCTGCAGTCCAGATCAACGGAGGCTGCAGATAGAAAAAGCTGTCCGTTTCCCCTTTTGTCCCGGACATTCTTTCTAAGCCAGCTGCAAGTCATGAGCAAACTTTCTGCTTGTATTGTAGCAAAATATGTCTGTTTATGCAAGGGTTTCCGGTGATCGCCACAAAAAAATTCTGTTTCATCCTGAAAAAACAGAAAACGTTTTATTTTCCCATTTTTCTTAATATTTCTCTCTTTTTTCCATTTCCCCTATTGTTCTCTCCCACTCTTTTCTGAATTATATATTATTTTTTCTGTTAAAAAGAGAGGGAATTCCAACGGATTTTTCTGCTTTTTCAGCCAAATCACTGTTATTTTTAACTTGTTCTACAGTTGCTGTGTCCGCCCCACTCACAGATCGCCGTCCTTTTTTATAATGAGAATAATCGCTTGCAGAGACAATTGCCCGTCCATGCATCGCCTACACAGGAGAGAAGGTAAAGGCAAGAACGCCGGAGCGGATGAATGCTCTAAGGGTTCTTACAATACCAGCGTGGAAAGCATGGATGGATGCCTCCCAAGCCGCCCATAAGTCCGTACATGCAAGATGTGCAAGACTTTCTTTCAGGACAGGCATGATAAAAGCTGATCTCCGCATAACGGAGATCAGCTTTCGGGCATAGAAGATGCGATACTGTTTTATAAAATGTGTTGAAATGGAAAGACTTAATATATCGTTTTGGATGGTGTTTACAAAGCCGGAAAAGAGTGATATACTCTATTTCGCATATAAGATAGAATTGGAAACAACGTAGAAATGTTTTTTAGTATCGTCTTCATAGGGCATCTCCTCTCTTGGATATCTGTACCGTAGCACAGCATTGGTTTTGCTGCAATGGGTATTTCTTTGCATGGGGACGTCATTTATTTGCGCGTAATTTGCGCTTTTTTGCGCAGCGGAAAATATATGAAACGAAAAGGGGCGAAAGCATGACAGAACAGGAGGCTTTTTTAACGTTTTTTGAAGAGCAGATCAGGGCTAACAACCTGAATACGCTGGAAGAAATCGCCGACCGAGTCGGTCTCAGCGTTTCCACGGTAAGCCGCATTCGCTCAGGAAAGATGACCCCGGGGGCCGGTGCCATCCGCCAGATATCCACCGCTTTCGGCAAGTCTGAAAACGAGGCGCTGGGCCGCCCGGTGCAAATGTGTGCCGGTGCAGAGGTGATTCAGGATCTGATCCTGCATTTTGACCGGCGTTTGGCCGAGCGGGAAAAGCTGCTGGAGAACATGAGGGAAAAACTGGATCAGGCTCAATCGATCGTTACGGAGAAGCATCAGCAAATCATCCGCCTGACGGCAGAAAGACAGGAAACCCGCCGCTGGGCCATATGTTGTCTGGGAGGATTTGTGCTGCTGCTGCTGCTCGTCATTTGCATACTGATTTACGATCTGACCCATCTGGACAGAGGCTGGTTTGTAGAGATGTTTGGCAAGCTTATGGATATGAGCAGAATGCTTTAGTTGGTTCCTGCATATTGCATGTAAGCCCGGGGTAATCTCACGGGCTTTTTTATACCCGCATACGCAAAAAGCAGCCCCTCCGCAGAAAAGCTGCCTGCACGTCATTCAGTTTTGTTCTTTTACAGAGCGGGCTCCGTCCAGTCATCGCCGCCGGAGCTGCTGCTGGAGCCGCCTCCACCGGTTTGTATCTGCTTATCGGAAATATTCTCCTTTGCCGTGAATACCCGACTGCCGTCCTCCAGGATGCAGAGATAAGCATCTCCCGTCTCTGCAATGACCTGCAGCTGGGTGTTCACCCGCAGTTCCCGGCCTTCTCCCAGCCGCCACAGAGTATCATATACCACAGTCCGGTTCCGGGCATATCCCGTCCAGGGTTCATAAGCGGGATCGCCGTCCACCCGCACCAGCCGTATATCCATCTGATACAGTGCATGGTCAAACAGCACTGTGGCGTACCGCTCTCCTTCCTGGTATTCCACCAGCTTCAGGGCATCCTCCGGACCCATAAAGCCGGTATACGCTTCTACCTCATCCGCCAGGATAAGTCCCTTGCCGGGAGCAAAGGGTGCTGCGGCTTCCCGCCGGAAACCGCCCAGCCGAAGGATGATGCCGCTGCCCCGGCTGCTCAGCTGAATATCTCCGCCGTCATCCCCACCGGAATCTCCGCCGCCGGAATCGCTGCTGGAGCCGCCGCCGCTGCGGATCTGTCTGCCGCTGAGCATTTCCGCTCTTACGTATCCTATTTGATCCCCGGTCCGCACCAGAAGCGTTACCCCCAGATCTTCCAGAATCTGCAGCTGAGTATTCTGCTTCAGCTCCGCCAACTGTTCCCCGTCCATATAAGGGGAAGCATTCAGTTGTGCGCCCCGCCGGGCATACATGGTCTTATCCGCAGGAGCCGGCTGGTCGATCATCCGAACGAACCGTTTTTCCACCAGAAAAGTCTGCTCTCCCATGGCAATTGCATAATAGGTTTCGTCCAGCTCTGCCGTGACTTCCACCTCTGTGCCCCGGGCCAGCAGTGCACCGATCAGGCCGCTGCCCTCGGTCAGCCCATGGGCGGGCTGCCCTTCAGGCTCGGGAGTGGGGCTGGGGGTAGGTTCTGCCGTAGGAACAGGGGTATCCGTAGGAGCCTGCGTAGGAGCGGCGGTGACCGTTTCTGCCAAAGGCGCCTGGGTGGGAATATTTGCTTCCCCCTGATCGATACCGGTATCTTTTTTGCTGCAGCCGGGGCTGCACATCAAAATCACCGCCAGCAGTGCCGCCCACAAGCAATGACGCTTTTTACTCATCTTCTTTTCTCCTTCATGCATGCAAGGTTACATATAAGTTTATTGTATCTGCCCCGAGAGCTAATAGCAAGAAAAGCAGAAAAAAGATACAAATTCTTCATTTCCCCTTCATTTCTTGTGATTTCTTTGTGAAACAGCCTCCTGCCGGCCTTGTCTGCATTTGCATTCCTGCAGGGGGTGTGATATGATAAACATGTTATTTTTCATGAAACCGGCCGTTCCTTCCGAACGGCGGAGAGGAGTGCCTATGAAAACCTGTCCCGTATGCGGCGCCCAGGCAGCAGATGACGCCAAGTTCTGTTTTTCCTGCGGGAAATCCTTTATCTCTGAAGCGGCTCCTGGCGAACCCGAAAAACCGGAGGCTCCCGCCGAACCCTTGCAGCAGGAAGCGCCTGTGCCTCCTGCCGAACCCATCCCGCCTGTGCCGCCGGAAGCCCCTGTTCCCCCCGCTGCGCCCCTGCAAGAGGATGTGCCTCCTAAAAAGCTCCTTCTGAACACCTTTCAGTACATGATGCTCATGGTGCTTTTCTCCATTCCGGTCATTGGGCTGATCTTCCTGTTTGTATGGGGTGCAGGGCATCCTAAAAACCCCTCTCTGAAGCGGTTTTCCGCTGCGGTACTGCTGTGGCGGCTCATTTTGGCGGTATTGCTGGTAGGCGGCCTGCTGGCCATGGTCATTCTTCACGGCCATGCCGTTCAGGAAGCGCTGAACATGATCGTGCCGGGCATCAAATCCTTCCTGGCCGTTCTGATGAGCTGATAAACGTGAAATAAAGTATAAGCAAGCGGGCTCTCCTTTAAGGAGGGCCCGCTTTTATGAGGACGAATATTTTTATTCCGTCAGTCCCTGGATATATGCCGCGACCTTTTCCAGTGCCTCCTGTTCCCCCTCGCCGTCGCATACGATGGATACGGTCTGTCCCTGACGTATGGCGCATTTGAGAACGGAAAAGATACTCTTGGCATCGCAGGTCTTTCCTTCCGCTTCCAGCTTCACGGAGCAGGGAAAGTTCTTGCACAAATTGATGAGCTGTGCTGCCGGGCGGGCATGCAGGCCCGTAGGATTCTGGATCAAAACATCTTGCTTAACCATGATAGCCTCCTGTCTGTTTTATGTCTGTAAGTATAGCACACCGGCGCAGAAAAATATACTTTTTCAGTTCTTTTTTCTTTTCCGAGAAGAAACAAACAGGCGTGCGGCTCGGAAGCCCGGTTCTGCAAGTCGAACTATGTGTGAATGCGGTAGGCGGGGGCGCACTGCGTGCCTGACGGCACGCCTGCGGGGCATGCGCCTCGCAGAGTTCCGGCGGCAAAGCCGCCGGAACGTGCGCCCCCGGGTTTCGTATATGTCCCGGCTCCGGTTTCCCTCGTCCCCGGCCCCGTGCAGAAACCCAGCTCCATATTTAATTTTTCAAAGATTGTGCTTGTTTGTTCAGCAAGCGTAATACTGACATCACAAGCAATATAGAAAAAGCATAGCATTGAGTTTTACTTTTTGCAAGGCAGAAAAGGTCAACAAAGTATTGCAGTTAAAGGCTTTTCAGACAATTATCTCTCATACTGCACAATGCAAAGCTGAACAAATGAGTTTCGGTTTATTTGCCCTTAATTCTCTTTGTATTTTGTGGATAGGCATAACAACTTTATACTATTGTATTACTGTTTATTTAAGGGGTATCATCAGAAGTTCCCAGATAATCCAGAATTGACTTTTAGGAATAGGATATATAAAATATAGGTTAATCCATTAAAATCAATCTGGGGTCAATCTGGTTAATCTGAGGATTATATATAAAAAGGACCTCAAGAAAATAGTCGGAAAAATAAGGAAAAAAGTTTATTTTGCCTATGTACTTTCAGAAAATAATGTGGTATAATATATACAGGTCGGAAAAGACCAGTTAATTTAATATTTTGAATGCTTAGAGAAGCAAAGTTACCTTTAGACGAGGTTTAACTGGCTTCTCTTTTTTGTTGCCTAAAATCAAAAGGAAAGGAACAAGGAAAATGGATAACAAAACAAATAAGCATGAATTTGCGTGTAATGCTGGTAAGGTTACCGAGTACGAAGTAAAGGAACATATTGACACTATCATGGTGGGCTTTCGTGGATTCTCAAAGGAAGTGTCGATTGTAAAGTGGAACGACAAGAATCCTGTGTTTGATATTAGAGCATGGCGAGTATCTGACAGAGACGGATTGCAATATCCTTTGCGTGGTATCACTTTCTCTAAGGAAGAGTTTATCAAGTTAAGGGAAATCTTGAACAGCATTGATGTGAATTGCATTGATGAATATATGTGAGCAAAGAATGTGAGGTATTGAATATGAACGGAGCAAAGACTGACGAAAGAAATTATTATGCTGAAAGCTACATTGCTTTAATCGAAGCAATTATCAAGGAAACAGCTTCAATAATCAAAGACATAAAGAAAGCAATGGGCGAGGTGTGAAAATGGGAAAGAAAAAACTACAAGGTGCAGACGGAATCAACTTCCAAATGCAACTTACAATAAAAGGCTTGGAAACCGTAACATTTCCAAAGGAAACTCTAACAAATGAATCTGGCAAAGATATTGCATGGATTGAGTGCTTAGGCGGTAAAGTTTCTGCTTATGTGAATCTGCCACACGCAGTAAGACCAAACAACATTCAACCATTTCAATTATCTGATTGCATTCAGATAGATTTGATTAGTGATAAGGTTATCGAATACATGAAAGCATACTTAAAAAAGCACATGAAAGGTAATTACTCCAACGAGATATTAAAGCAGTTGAATGTGTCAAGCATGGAGTGCAACATTACTATTAAATGTATGGGCAAATGCAAACCGAAAGATGTAATCAATCTGTTTGAGAAATCAGTTGACAAAACTTTTATTGCGCAGGAAGCAAGGGACAAAAAGAAAACCTTTCGTAAGGACCAAGACAGCATTATATACAGAAAAGACCATTATTACCGTTTGAAAGTTTACAACAAGTCTAAGGAACAAAATGATAAAGGAAATCCGTTAGTGGAAAGCAACCTTATTCGTGTTGAGTTTGTATTCTTAGAACGAATGCTCGATAGTATGTATGCCGATAGAATGTCATTAGAGGATATTCTCACAAGAAAGTCTTTACGAAAGCTAATTGACCAATACCAAGAAACATTTACTGATATATGCGAAAAGAACATTAAACCTATGCTGAATGGTTGTGTGCAAGAGGTGTTTGAATGTTTGACGACCTCTAACTCTGGTAAAGAAATTAGTGAAACTTTATACAAATGCAAGGAATGTATTGTTGATGTTGAGGTGCTACGCAAGGCATTGAAAAAATGGTATGCGTTTAAGAAACAGGGCGACAGGTCAAAACAGGTCATTGCATATTATCGTGAAAACAATTTTGGTATGCCAGAAGATGTAATACGAACCGTAAAGCAAATGCACAATTCATTATAAAAGAGGGCTTCTAAGGTACTAATAATTGGTACCCTGCGACCCCAAAATCAAGAAAGTGCAAAACTCAAAATCTATGTGTAAAACAGCATTTATGAGTGTATAAAAGCCATTATTTGATGTGTTTGAGCAAATTAAGAATTTCAAAAAGTGTCTATAAAGTAGACAGATACACAGACAGATAACAGTACATTAACAATAAGGGGGTGTTCACTAATGCAGGTAGAACGCATATCAGCAGACATTACATTGAAGCATAAACCCAGAACGGGAACACAGGCTTACAATATGCTGATCGCATCTCTCAAAGCAGAGATACAGGAAAAACAAGAGATTTTATCTCATCTCTCACAAGACAAAGTAAAACAGAAATTCATAGAGAACTGGAATCCTACAACAAGGAGCGTGAACATCTATGATATGTAGGAAGGAGTGATTTTCTATGCCTTATGCTAAAGGACAAAGCGGTAATCCAAAAGGCAGACCTAAGCAAACCGCAGAGCAGAAATCACAAAAGGAGCAATTTCAGAGGTTGCTTAAATCTTCTACCGTTGAAGCTCTGCAAAGCATAATCCAGATTGCCAATGACAGATATAACAAGGACCGATTCAATGCTTGTAAGTACATCATTGACAAGGCTTATGGTGCAAATACTGCTTTTCTTTTAGACGGTACAGAAGATACTGCTCCTACTGTGATTAGGATTGTTCCATACGGTAAAGAAAACGAGGACTGGAACGAAGATGACTGGGAAGAAGAATGGAACAATGCCCCAGATGAAAATGAGGACGAATAACTATGGTAAAGATTACAAACGGAACAGTTACCACAGAGGTAACGCAAGGTGCGTATGATACATTCTACAAGGAACAAGGCTTTGTGATTGTGTCAGGCGAAAACGAAAATATCGAATGGGAGGAAGAAAAAAATGGCTAAAGTCAATACTATTGCAAACAACGGGCTGACTATCGTTGAGAACTACAATAAACTGCTTGAACAGTTCAGAAAAACAAAGACCATTGATGATGTGCGTATTCTGGTTGCAAGCGTCAGAGATTTTATTTCTGTGTATAAGCGTGTAGATAAGAACATGGTAAATGAAATCTATGAAAAACTCCAGGGCAAATTGCAGGATATGGTTGCTGAAAATGCTTTTGTGTATGACCGTATGAATAACAGAGTTGAGGAAATCCGCAATCGTGGTTATGACTATGCAAATGAAAAGGACGATACACAGGCAGTACAGAGCAAAGCACTTCAGCTTATGTCTCAGATGCCTAAAGTGATGAACAGCAATCATGCAAACCGTATTACTAAGGTTTTGACAGATTCTATCAATTCTGGTGTTATCGGTAGCAAGGCTGTTCTGGAACTGCTTAAATATCCTGCTTATGCTGATATGGTATCTGCAAAGATTAGGGAGCGTGCTTTTGAGGGTAGTAAATCTTCTGCTGAACAGGCTTTTGACAGATTGAAAGAATCTGAACTGAAAGAAGCTGAACAGGGGCTTGCTTCTGTGTATATGCAGGGATTCCACCTTAGAAACATTGAAAAACAGGTCAATGCGTTTAAGAAGCCTTCCGCATGGAATCCAGACGAACAGACAGCATAAAGGATAATCCCAGAATAACACAGGATAATCCAGATTGAATCAGAAGTCATAAGGTAATGTATTCCTATGGTATAGGATAAAAGTTCACCAGAAGTCAACAGAGAACCTCTGGGGATAAACATAAAATTGAGAATAAAATAAATCGGTCACTAAAGAATAGTCCAGTTGTCCAGATGGAGCAAACACAAAAACATGGACAACAATACAATAGTTCAGATGAATTTGTATTCGTGTCCCTAATCGAAAGGGAGAATACAAAAATGGCAAAGAAGAATAATGCAAACAATACGAACACTTTACCAGAGCAGGAGTTTAACTTTATTGTATCAGATGTACGCATTCCTCGTATGGTGCCTTTACAGACTCTTGCAGATGAATCTGGTATTTCATATAAAGCACTTTGGCAGATGTGCAAACAGAACAAAATCGTGCATATTAAGTCCGGTAATAAGTTTCTTGTGAATGTGGATAAATTCATTGAGTTTCTCAATACCGGCGAAACGGAGGTTGAGAGCAATGACAAAGAGAGCAACACAGCATAAAAGCAATACCCCTGTTGAATGGGAACAGGCAGAGGGATTTTCAAGGTATCTTATTTCTACTGACGGGCAGGTTTACAGTATCGACAATGATAAAATCTTAAAGCCAAATAGGAATAGTTCTGGTTATGTAAGAGTTCCCTTATACAATGATGAAAATGAGTATAAACAGACTTTGGTTCATCGCTTGGTGTATATGGCTCATGTTGGTCCTATTCCAAAGGGTATGCAAATCAATCATAAGGACGAGGACAAAACAAATAACTGTATTGAGAATCTTGAAGTTGTCACACCAAAACAGAATATTCATTATGGAAGTGCTTCCATTAGACGGAGCGAAAGCGTTAAAAGGTACTGGCAAGAAAAGAGAAAAATGGCCGCTTGTTGATGTGGTATCAGAATTTATACTTTTTGAAACCATGCAAATGAAACCTTAAATAAGTATCAGAAAGTATGCGTAAAAACTTTTGATTATTCTCATAAAAAGTGTGTACTTTTTGAGACTTGCCTGATATGATTAAATCAGAAACGAACAGATGTTCGATAAAGAAATGAGGTGTTCAGATGAACGATAAGTTTAAGAACGACAAGCTAAAGTTTGAGCTTATCAGAAACGCTGATTTGGTGTGTACGGATTGCCTATACAAATATGACGATACGAATATGCCATGCAATGTTTCTAAATGTGAGATGTACGAAGAAAAGCCCTCTACCGTTATTGATGGTGGAAACTGTGATTTATACGATAAGGGGGTGTCTGAATGAAATATGTAGCTTATCACAGGACAAGCACAAAGGACCAGCACTTAGACAGAGGAATTGCAGAACTCACCAAGTATTGTGCTGATAATGCAATTTCTCTGTATAAGGGCAAGGTCTACACAGACCAACAGACAGGAAAGAACTTCAACCGACCACGCTACACAATGCTGAAAGATGAAATCCTTGAAAGTGGTGATGTGCTGATCGTCACAGAGCTTGACCGATTAGGACGAAACAAGGAAGCCACACTAAAGGAATTACGATTCTTTAAGGACAATGGTATTCGTGTTATGGTGTTAGAATTGCCCACAACATTGATTGACCTGTCAGCTATGGAAAACTCAATGGCTCGTATGATGTTAGAGACTATCAATAATATGATGATTGAGTTGTATGCAAGCATGGCACAGGCTGAGATTGAGAAAAAAGAGAAAAGACAGCGAGAAGGCATTGAACAGAAAAAGGCTCGTGGAGAATGGGACGATTATGGCAGACCAAGAGTTATGGACCTTGAAGAATTTGCTACCCACTATCGCTTAGTACAGCAAGGGGAAAAGAAACCATTTGAACTGATGAAAGAATTAGGTATGACGAAGCCGACCTTCTATCGTTACAAAAATCAAATTGAGAAAGGGTGTTAAGAATGGCATCTGTTAAAAGAGTTGAGTACAAAAGCGGTAGAGTTGTTTATCGCATAGTTATCTGTCAAGGATACGATAAAAAGGGAAACAAACTGGTTAAGAATCTTACATATTCAGTCAATCAGTCAGCAACACCCAAACAACAAGAACGAGAAGCGAAGAAGTATGCCATGGATATGGAAGATAAACTGAAATATGGCTACGACTACAACGCAGAAAAAATGTCATTTGAAGATTTTGCATACAAATGGCTTGAGAGTGTTAAAGATAACATTGCTTATGGTACCTATGCAGGATATAAACAGGTTTTGGAAAGCAGAATCATTCCCTACTTTAAGGGAGACAAGATTGCTCATATCAAAACACCACACATTGAAGCCTTTTATAGAACTCTGGTTGACGATTATTCCGCAGGTACAATAAAGAGATTTGCTAATGTGTTGAATCTGATTTTTAAGACAGCCAAGCGTTACAGCATGATTGAGAACAATCCTTGCCAAGACGCACAAAAACCAAAGAGAAAAGACGAGGACGAGGGCTTAAAGTTCTTTACTCCAAAGCAAGCATTGATGTTTATGAAATCTCTGGATATGTCATACGAGGTAACCTACAAAGGCCATCAGCGTATTGATGATACAGGTAAACCATACTATGTGAATGAGTACACAGAATCCTATACTGTGCCTACACAATACAAAGTGTTCTTTACCCTCTCATTGTTCTGTGGATTCAGAAAAGGCGAAACACTTGCTTTGCACTGGAATGACATTGACTTTAAGGAAAAGAAAATCTCTATTTCAAAATCGGTGGGTATGACGGAAAACGGATTTGATTATAAAGAGCCTAAGACAAAGAAATCTGTCAGAAAGGTATCTATCCCAGATGATGTAATCCCGCTTCTATGGCGGTATCGTTCAGAGTACATGCAAACACGCTTTAGTCATGGTACTGCATGGCAAGGCGATTTGAGCAATGGTGGTAATCTGTTCATTCAAGCAGATGGAAAACTTATGGGGCATACAACACCTTATCAGTATTTCACGAAGCACTTACACCGCTATAATGAATGGGTGCAGAATAATCCAGATAAAGCAAAGGCCGAGGGATTAGAGGAATTACCGATTATTCCGCTTCATGGGTTGAGACATTCATGTGCTACCCTGCTCAATTATCTGGAAGTCAACATCATTGAAATATCAAAGACATTAGGACATTCAACCTGTTCCACAACAATGAACATCTATGCTCATAGCTTTGAGGAACAGCAAGAGGAAGTAGCAACAAAGGTAAATGAGTTCTTACGATTGAACGCATAAATAATTGAGAGCCAGAGGAAAAAAATCCAAAGGCTCTCATTTAGTCATCATTCATCTTTCAATTCCATGTGGTCAAGGGCATATTGTAAAGCCATGCTGATTAGTTCATTACGAGAACGATTCGTTTTAGCTGCTAAATCGTTATATTCCTCTTGCAAAGCTCTATCTATGCGTATCGTCATGGTGACAGATTTATCTTCTTTGGGTGTTACGATAAATTTCTCCATAATGCAATTCCTCCATTGGTTTTAATTACATTATAGTATTGACAAGAGGTGCAAAACTATGACACAATAGCGAGTTGAATTTACGCTGTACTTTTGTGTTACACTCTGCTATAATGGTGTTGCTGACTGATTAGTGATTGTTGGCAAGTCCAAGAGTGTTAGGGTGAACAAAATGCAACCAATATTTACAATGCAGTATGGAGAGTTTGCAGTTGCAGATTATCTATCCAAAAAAATAAAAGGTACTTCTGTTTTTATTCCTGCTTCGGCACAAGAAAAAGGTATTGACTTATTGCTATATCGCTATGACAATGGGTGCAACAAGGCCAACACTATTCAAGTTAAAATGTCCAGGACATATTATAATGACAAGGAAGATTCTGGATATCCATTCTACTTGTGGTTTAATAGGTTCCCTGTTCAGCAAAACGCAAACTGGTATATACTGGTCGGGATATATGCAAAACATTCTGATGATGTCAAGAATGCAGGTGCAAAAAGCACTAAATGGGACACGATAATGCTCGCATTTACGAATAAAGAAATGTTGCAATTTATGTCAGAGGTTAAACAAAGACGTGACCCAACAAAAGATGATAAAATGTTTGGGTTTGGCTTTGATTCAAGCAAAGCTATTTTTCAAACGAGGGGTTGTCCAGAAAATCGTGATATGAGTCGCTACCTTATAGAAAAACGCATTGACGAAATTACACATTCATTTATTTAGTAGTATCATATTAAAGGGGTGGTGGAAAATGAATACCTACACAAAGTTAACCGCATATTTGCCTATTCTTGAAGCTGATAATTTTGGAAAGTGGATAGTTGATAGCAAAAGCAAAGGAACGATTGAGAGCCCTATACAAATGCCCTATGTAACTTATTCCAGAATGGCGAGACACTTTATAGATGATGTTTACACTTTCGCTGATGAACACCAAGAATACGGCCTTTACAGCTACAATGATATTCTGTTTGAAAACGGAATCGAATGGAGTATTGTTTCCATGAGCGAAGTTGATACTTCTACTTTGGACGGAAAATGTATTACAGCCTTGCTTATGGGTGCAATTCGAGCAGATAGGTTTTCAGAGGGTGCGTTACTATACTTTTTTGAAACAGGTACAATTACAAAATGGCTTAATCGCCTTAAAGAAATAGATGAAAAAAAGAGTCTTGACTGAAACAAACAGCCAAGGCTTTTCTTTATACTATCGTAATACTAAACTTACGGCGTGATATGGTGTGATAGACCGAGTTAGGGAAAGCAGAAATCCCAAAAAGGTAATACGGGTAACACTTATGGAGAGTTATGGAGAGATAGGGCGAGTGCCTGTTAATCTTTCACATATGGCGGCTTTTGGCTGAAATATGGCGGTATTTTTACATTCCTTCTATTGTGTTTTCTTCTTTGGAAGTATATACTATTTTCAAAGAATGCAGCTGCGTCTCATTCTTAAAAAAATACTATTACAGGAGGCCAACAATGAAGAAGCTAATCAACAAGGTTGAAAACGTGGAAATCGAAATGATCCAGGGCATCGCCAAGGCGCATCCCGATATCCTCGAGCAGCTCCCGGGGCACACCATTCTCGTTCGCAAGAACAAGAAGACCGATAAGGTCGCTCTGATCTCCGGCGGCGGTTCCGGCCATGAGCCCGCTCACGGCGGTTTCGTAGGATATGGTATGCTGGATGCTGCTGTAGCCGGGGCCGTGTTTACTTCTCCCACCCCCGATCAGGTAAAGGCTGCCATCGACGCCGTTGGAACTCCTGCCGGCGTGCTGCTGGTCATCAAAAACTATACCGGCGACGTTATGAACTTTGAAATGGCCGGCGAACTGGCCGAAATGGACGGTATCCCCGTAAAGAGCGTCGTCATGAATGACGATGTAGCCGTGAAGGATTCTCTGTACACCACCGGCCGCCGGGGCGTGGCAGGCACAATCTTTATCCACAAGATCGCCGGTGCCAAAGCAGAAGAAGGCGCTTCCCTGGAGGAAGTGGCCCGCGTTGCCGAAAAGGTCATCGCCAACACCCGCACCATGGGCATGAGCCTCACGGCCTGCACCGTGCCCGCTGCCGGAAAACCCGGCTTCGAGATCGCAGATGACGAGGTGGAGATCGGCATGGGCATCCACGGTGAACCCGGCACCCATCGTGAGAAGCTCCGCACCGCCGATGAGATCGCCGACACCCTGCTGGAAAAGATCCTGGCAGATATCGACTATCAGGGCCACGAAGTCGCCCTGATGATCAATGGCTGCGGCGGCACTCCTCTTATGGAGCTGTACATTGTCAACAATCATGTCCACGATGTGCTGGAAAGCAAGGGCATCCATATTTACAAGACCTTTGTGGGCAACTACATGACCTCTCTGGAAATGGCCGGATTTGCCATCTCCATTCTGCGGCTGGATGATGAAACCAAGGCCCTGCTGGATGCTCCCGCCAACACTCCTGCATTCAAAATGTAACATTGCATACCGGAGGCAATCTCTATGGCAACCGCTTCTGACGTAATCAAGATTATCCATGGCATGGCAGATGTGATCGGCGCCAACAAAGAGTTTCTGACCGATCTGGATGCTGCCATCGGCGACAGCGACCACGGCATCAACATGAACCGGGGCTTTCAGGCCGTTCTGACCAAGCTCCCCCCGGTAGAGGATAAAGACATCGGTACTATCCTCAAGACCGTAGGCATGGGTCTGCTTTCCACGGTAGGAGGGGCCTCCGGCCCCCTGTACGGCACCGCCTTTATCAAAGCTTCCATGAAGGGGGCTGGTAAAACGGAGATAGGCATGGAAGATTTTCTGGCCATGCTCAAGGATGCCATCGACGGCATTATGTATCGGGGCAAATCCCACCAGGGAGAAAAAACCATGCTGGATGCCATGATCCCCGCCTATGAGGCCATAGATGCCGCAGTGAAAGCCGATCAGCCCCCCAAAGCCGCTTTGGCAGCAGGCGTAGCCGCCGCCGAAAAAGGCTTGGAATACACCAAGACCATCATCGCCACCAAAGGCCGGGCCAGCTATCTGGGTGAGCGCAGCATGGGGCATCAGGATCCCGGTGCCACCTCTTTCACTCTGCTGCTGAAGGTCATTGCCGACGCAGCCTGAGGAGGCAGAGTATGGTAGGCGTGATCATTGTATCTCACAGTGAGAAGGTCGCCCAGGGTGCCAAAGAACTGGCAGAGCAAATGGCTCCTCAGGCTCCCATTGCGGCGGCAGGCGGTCTCCCGGACGGAGGGATAGGTACGGATTATCAGCGGATCCATGATGCGGTGGAAGCCGTAGCCCATGAGGATGGCGCCGTGGTCCTCATCGATATGGGCAGCGCCATCATGACCACGGAGATGGTGCTGGAGGAGTTTGCGGATAAAAACGTACGCATGATCGACGGCCCCATTGTGGAAGGCGCCATTGTGGCAGCTTTGGGCTCCCAGATGGGTCTTTCCGTAGAGGACATTATGGAGCAGGTAGCTTCCGCAAAAACGGAAAACAAGCTGGCCTGAACCGAATCACAACAATAGCACAGATCCCCCGGTTCCGCCGGGGGATCTGTGTTTTATATTTCTTTACAGGATCGGTTCGAATTCTCTTTTCGCGCCGTCCCACGCCCTGTCCGGGTCAGCACCCCTGCGCGGCCGCGGCACGATTCTCATCTTAGCCCGGAAAGAACTTTGGAACATCCGTCTTCAGTCCTGCTTAAAGTCTTTTTCATGCACCCGGAAGAAATCCCGGGCGGCCCGTACCTCCGGCAGCTCCGTCCAGGAGCGAATAACAGCAGGGTTGCTGTCCAGGTCATAGATCCGGGCGCCCTCCATGGCCAGCAGATAGGGGCTGTGGGTAGCCAGAATGATCTGGCAGCGCAGTATCGGACGGAATCCAGCAAAAAACGACTCAGTTCCATCTGCCGGCTGGGGCTCAGACTGTTTTCCGGTTCATCCAGCAAATACAATCCGTCTTCCCCGATCTTATCCGTAAAGTATCGAAAGCCGCTCTCCCCATTGGAATATTCCCGAACGTTGTGGGCTATACGTTCCCGGGTATACTTGGACAGAGTCCTGCTGCGGGCTTTATTTACCCGCTTGAGTTTATCCAGATCCTCCATGGAGGTAAAACGAAACTGACCGTATTTATCTGTCAGATAGTCTCTGAAAACCTCCTCCCGGCGGATATCTATGCCCTCGTTCAACGCCCGGACATGGAGCATATAGTCAAACACATCATCACTGGTGATGATCCTGCTGCACGCAGGCACCTTTTCCAGCAGGTCATAGCTGCACAGCTTCAGATAGCCCTCATAAAAAGGACTGCGATTGTATGGGCTTTCCCGCTGAAGGCTCAGTTTTTCCGCCATGATATTCAGCGCTGTGCTTTTACCGCTGCCGTTACCCCCATACAGGATGGTCAGCGCCCCTGTGGTCAGTTCCTCCAATCCCCTCCCGGAAAGGATAAAAAAAGGGTACATGGAATCGAAGCAGGTTCGCTTTTCATCCAACCGAAAGGCATACTCCTGATCATACGCCGCAAAACGAAAACTTTCCAGATACTCCATGGATCCCCCCTTATTTTTACAGTATAGCATAAGGTTTTCCTGTATGGGACCATGTGATATGTTTTTATATGATCCCCAGAGTTTTTCCCATGTTCCGCAAATATCTTTTCAAGCTTCCTTGACAACAAGGTCAAAGGGTTTTAAACTTGCACAAATATATAATATATTATTAAGGAGGCAAAGCCAATGTCCCGCACATTCATCCCCGCAGGTTACGTTTCCCCTTTGAACCTGTATGATACCCAAAGCGCCATTGCTCTGATCAAACATACTTTTCAGGATGCGCTGGAAGATCTGCTGCAGCTCAAACGGGTCTCTGCCCCTCTGTTTGTAGACCCCTCCCAGGGCCTTAATGACAACCTGAACGGAGTAGAGCGCCCGGTATGCTTTGATATCCCTCAGGCTCACCTTACCGGAGAAGTTGTCCATTCACTGGCCAAATGGAAGCGCTATGCGCTCCATCGCTACGGATTCCACCCCGGCAAGGGACTGTATACAGATATGAACGCTATCCGGCGGGATGAAACGCTTGACAACCTCCACTCTGTCTATGTGGATCACTGGGACTGGGAAAAGATCATCACGCCTGAGCAGCGGAACGAAGCCTTTCTGCGAATAACGGTGCAGTCCATTGTAGATGGGCTGTGCTATACCAATTCCGTCCTCCGGGTCAGATACCCCCAGCTGCATACCCAGATAGAGCAGAAGGTGACCTTTATCACCGCCCAGGAGCTGTTGGACAAATATCCCGCCCTTTCTCCCAAAGAACGTGAGACGGCCTTTTGCCGGGAGTATGGCACCGTTTTTGTGCAGGGTATCGGAAACAAGCTCTCTAATGGTCTGCCTCACGATGGCCGGGCCCCGGATTACGATGACTGGTCCCTGAACGGAGACATTCTCTGCTATTATCCCCTCCTAGATACGGCCTTTGAGCTCAGCAGCATGGGCATTCGGGTGGATCCTGTTTCTTTAAAGCGGCAGCTGACCCTTTCCGGCTGCGAAGAACGTGCAAAGCTTCCCTTCCATCAAGCGCTGCTGGAAGGGAAACTGCCCCTGACCATGGGCGGCGGCATCGGTCAAAGCCGCTTGTGCATGTTTATTCTGGGGAAAGCCCACATCGGGGAAGTGCAGTCCTCCCTGTGGGACGAAACTACCCTGACCGCCTGCGAAGCCGCTGGTGTAACACTGCTGTGACCTTTGCACCGCCGGCCTTTGCGCATACAAAAAGGAGGCCCTGTTGGGCCTCCTTTTTCCGTACTTTTTACTCCCGGCGCAGCGCCTCGATGGGGTTCAGCCGGGCCGCCTGCACCGCAGGCACCGCCCCGAAGAACAGGCCCACCACAAAGGAGAATACCACTGCCGCGGCAATGATATACCAACTGATGTAGATGGGTATCCCCGAAGCTTTGGAGATGATATAGGCCAGACCTATGCCTACCAATACCCCCAGAATACCGCCCATGCAGGTGAGCACACCGGCTTCCGTAAGGAACTGGCCCGAGATACGCCTTTTCCCTGCGCCCAGAGCCTTTTTCAGGCCGATCTCACTGGTCCGCTCCGTAACGGACACCAGCATGATGTTCATAACGCCGATGCCGCCCACCAGCAGAGAGATGCTGGCAATAAGCAGCAGCTGGAGATTGGTGGAGCTGGAAAGCTCCTGCAGTTTTTTAGCCTGCTTGAGCAGGTCCTGGCTCTGATACTTGACTTCCGGGTTCTCCTGGGTGCTTTTGCCGTTGAGCAGATCCGCAGCCTGCTTGCCCGCCGTAGTCATATCATCGGTACTGGTTGCCTGAAGCACCACGGCCACCGGCTCATCATAGCTGTAAAGAACGGGCCAGGTGGTTATGGGCAGCAGCACCTGCCCGCCGGAACGATTTGCATAGGTGTAATAATCCTCCAGCGACTTGATCACCGGCGTGAACTGGCTGGACTGGGTAAATTCCCCGATGATGGTATAGGGCTCCCCGGAGATCTCCACGATCTGACCCACGGGGTTTGTGCCTGAAAAGAGGCTTTCGGATACCGTCCGGTCTATGAGACATACCTTCCTGTACTGATCAAAATCCTCCTGCACAAAGTCCCTGCCGGAGCGCAGCATGTACCCGTATACGGAAAGGAAGTTTTTGTCTACCCCGTAGATGGTTCCCTGACTGAGACTTTCCGCCCCCCGCCATATGGCGCCATAGGCATTCCGTTTATAAAACACGGAGGAGTTGACCACCTGGGGGATCTCATTGATCTCTTCCAGAATACTTTCATCCAGAATGGGCACATAGTCCGGCACCTGCTGGTAACCGATATCAAAGGGATAATCCCCCTGATACAGCTGGATCACTACGGTGTTGTTCCCTGACCCTACCAGATTCTGTTTGATCTGCTCGTTGGTGCCCATAATAGTGGAGGATATGGCGATGATGGACGCAATACCGATGATAATGCCCAGCATGGTCAGGGCGCTCCTGAGCTTATGGGTCCAGATGCCGTCAAAGGCTTCCCTGAAATTCTCTAACATGAGCGGCCCTCCTTCTTAATAGATGACCAGGTTGTCGCCGTCCTCCGGCATTTCTGCGGGAGCGCCTTCCCTGGCGTTCTTTTCATAGGGGAATGCAATATAGTCTTCCGGTGTCAGCGAGCTGTCGATCAGTTCCACATATTCATAGACCCGTTTGCCTGTCTTGACCTTTTCTTTTACCAGCACGCCGTCCCGCACCACAAAGATGCAGTCCTCTCCGTCTATGGTTTTGATAAATGCCGCCGACAGATAGATGACCCCCATATCGGTAATGGGCTTGTAGCTGTTGAATTCGATGTATTCACCCACATTCAGCTCCACATTCCCCAGTATCTCCATGGCCACCAGATAGGCAGAGTTATTTGGGTTGTTGCCGTTGCGATAGCTGGTGGTCAGGGGCATTTTGCCTACATTGCTGATGCGGACGGTGACCTCCTGGCTGGAATCATAGGCATACCCTGTAAGCTCTGTGCCCACGGAATATTTGCTCAGATCCATTTCGCCAATTAAGGAGGCCACATACAGGCCGCTCCCTCCCTGCACGGAAAGGATCACATCCCCATTGTTGACCTGTTCATAGTCGTTAACGGTGCTTACGGTACCGTTGACGGTGCTCAGCAGCAGCCCCGTAGCGCCTTCCATCTGCAGCTTTTGAATATCCAGACTTAGCTGCCGGTATTTGACCTCATTCTCCCGGATATCCTTGGCGATGGAACGGGCCAGCGCTTCTCTTTCGGCACGGCTCATACCGCCTCCGGGAACAAACGGCGTCGGTTCTCCGCTGGGATCCGGTTCCAGGCTGGGATCCGGCGTAGCGGTTGGCTCCGGCGTAGGGGTAGGCGTAGGACTGGGGCTGGGTGTAGGCAGCGCAGCCGCCACCCTGAAGCTCAAAGTGCCGTCGTTCCTGAATACCATTGGCACGGAGAAGCCCGAAGCAGACAGCGTCACGTAGATATCCTGCGGATTTTCCGGATCCATGGCCCGGGCCCGAAGCTCTTCTATAAACCCGATGGGTACGGCCACGCCGCTGGCGTAAGTATACACATAAGGTTTGGAGGAACTTCCCTTTCCGCCAGCAGGTTTATTGAAATCGGGCGTAAAGGGAGCCACTTCCGGAGCCGTTACCGCAAAGGTCATAGTCCCTTCCGGGTTCACCTCCAGAGAAATGGATACGCTGCCCGGTGCATCCAGCCGGCAGTAAATGGTACGGTTCTCATGCTCGGCATCCGCCTGCATCTTCACCCCTTCCAGAAAGGCTGCTGTCACCGTCTCCCCGTCGCTGATGGAATACACATAAGGGTTGCCTCCCGTTCCCTCACCGGAAACAGGGGCGGAAAGATCCCGCTGCACCAACACGCTGCGACGGCTGCCCAACTGCACGACCGACAGGCCGCTGTCTTTCTGAGACATGTGCACAAAGCCGTTTCCGTTGTGGGAAGCTTCCGCCGTCCGGGGGCTTGAGCTGGGTGTAGGCGTAGGGGTGGGGAGGGTTCTGGGATACGGAGTACGGGCATAGCGGGCATACTCCACATAGGAGCTTTCCAGATCATGGGCCAGCTTTTCCCGTTCCAGAAGCTTTTCCTCCAGATTGATGGAGTCCATGGTGGCATCATACCGCAGCAGGGGATCGCCAACGCTCACCTTCTGCCCCGGCTGCACCAGGATCTCCAGGATCTTCTTATCCTCATCCTTGTATATTGTCTGGGAGGCATCGGAAGTAACGTTGCCGTATATATAGCTCTGATCGGGCATGTAGTTAAGCAAATAACTACCAGCCAGATATGCCGTAACGGACTGTTTGCCCGAATAGCGGACAATGGCAAACACGCCGCCGCCCACAAGCCCCAGGCACAGGACCGTAATGAGTACGATTTTAAGGGCTTTTTTCACTGCCGTTCCCCCTCCTTTTCCGTCAGAATGCCATCATAAATATACAAAATGCGCTGAGCCCGCTGGGCTACTGCCCGTTCATGGGTGATCATGATGATGGAAATCCCCTCCCGGGAAAGCTCATCAAAGATGTCCATGACCTGCTGACCGGAACGGCTGTCCAAAGCCCCGGTAGGCTCATCCGCCAGCAACAGCAGTGGCTTGGTGCAAATGGCGCGGGCAATAGCCACCCGCTGGCACTGACCACCGGAAAGCTGGGTGGGATAAAAGCCCATCCGCTCCTCCAGTCCCACCCGCTTGAGTGCTTCCTCAGCCCGGGTCTTTCGCTCTGTCCGGGGCACATCCCCATACATAAGAGGCAGGGCTACATTTTCCCAGGCACGCCGGCGCTGGAGCAGATGGAAACTCTGAAACACAAAGCCGATCTTCTTGTTCCGCACCATGGCCATCTTCTGGTCGGAGGCTTTGGAATTATCCTCTCCGTCAAACAGATAGGTACCGGAAGTAGGCACATCCAGATAGCCCAGAATATTCATCAGCGTACTTTTTCCTGACCCGGAGGGACCCATGATGGCAATATACTCCCCCTTCTTCATGGAGAAGTTCACATCATGGAGTACCGGCACCTGGCTGCCGCCCTGCCCGTAGGATTTCTCTATATGTGAAAGCTGTACAAGATACTCTGCCATGAAAGTCTCCTTACTGACCGTCGCCGCTATTGTCCGGAGCAGGCACGGAAAGCATTCCGCTGCCGATGGCTGCATCTCCGCCCATGGCGGGTTCCGCCGCCCCTTCCTCCGGAACAGTATCCATCAGGCCGCTGTTGCCGTTCATGGAAGGCTCCGTCATACCATTGTTGCCGCCATTTTCGTCATCGTCGTTATAGCGGGTAGTGCTGGCCTTCATCCCCGGCTGCACGGTGTCATTGGGATAAGCGATCTTATCGCTCATGGAAAGACCGTCCGTGATCTCATAAGTACCGGCCTGCTCGTCATAAGCGCCCAGCGTTACCTGCCGCTTTTCGATATATTCTTTGCTGTCGGCGGCATAGACATATGCCTTTCCGTTCTCCTGGATCAGATAGTATTCGGGGAGCCGAAGCCCTTCTTCATGGCCGGTTCCATCGTTGCCGGGCTCCAGAAATACATGCTGGCCGATGAGCAGCCCTTCTACCGTATCCAGGGATACATAGAAGGCATACTTGCTGGCGGTTTCGCCGCTGCCGGAATCATAGTAATAGCGGTTGTCATTTTTTTCCGGCTCGGTATTGATCTTGTAAATGGAACCAGAAAAAGTCTTGTTCTTATCCGTCCGGGAGCGCACCAGCACGGGCATCCCTTCATACAGGCTGTGGATGGTCTGCTCGCTGACGGTACCCTTGACGCAGAAATCCGTTCCGGCCACAATGGTGATATAGTCGCTGGACTGGCTGTCATCCCCATAATAGGCATAAGGATTCTGAGAATTGTTTTCCTTTACGGAGCGGACGGTACCCGTTACGGGAGATTTAACTTCGCTCTGCTCCAGAGCGTTTTTAGTATCCTCCGCCTTCTGCCGCTTGCTCTTGAGCTCGTATTCGTTCTTTTTGATGCTCAGGGATACGGTCTGCTCCTTGATCTTCAGATCGTAGAGCTTGGCAGGCTTGGCCTTTTCGATCTGCTTCTGCAGGGACGCCAGTTCTTCCGTATCGGTCTGAATGGTATTCTCCAGCCCCGTGATATCAATAAGCAACTGTTCATAAGCCAGGGTCAGACTGTCTACATCGTAGCGGAAAAGCACATCCCCCTCTTTTACCGGATCCCCGGCGGCCACAAAGCACTTTTCTATGGTCATGTTCTGATCGGGATTGATCTTGATCACATCCTTTGCTTCCACCACGCCGGTATACTGGTTGTTGGCCCCTGCATACCCAAGGCCCAGGATCTCTGCTACAGACTGCACATATACGGTAGCCTCACTGCTGCCGCCGGATTTGCCGCTGAGCAGAAAATAGCCTCCTGCGCCCAGGCCAAGGAGCAGTACCAGCACCAAAACAACGATCCATCCTTTTTTCTTCATCTCTTTTTCTCCTGTATTCTTTTTCAGTCGGTATCCATGTATATGCCGTTTAACCGGCGTACTGCATGCCTTCCATGCAATCTTCTTCCTTTTCCCCGCAAACCGCAATCAGAAGGCCTTCTTCGTCCAATGTAATGGCAAAAGCGCCCTTAACGCCCTTTTCCGTTTCAAACCATAACCGGGAGCGGAAGTTCGTGCCGGTTATGATGCAGCGGGTACCCTTGGGCAGCAGGGTCTCGGCAGCTTCGTCTCCGTCTTCATTCTCGTCCGCGTATACATACAGATCCATTTTGGTAGTCAGGGCATATTCCCAATCCGACTGAATGGCCCACCGCTCTTCATCAGGGATCAGGGTATCTTCCTCCAAATGGAACCAGCATTCCGCCCCATAGGTACCCAGCATATCCACCCGGGTGTTCAGCCGAATGCCGCCCTTCTGGCAGGCAGCTACCCAGCCGTAAAAGTATTCTGCAGTACCTTTCCCCGGATATGGGCTTGCAAAAGACAGGGACTTCAGGCCTTCGCCGGTGAATCTCCATGCCCATATGCAATAGGATTCGTCCCCGCAGTTGCCCTCCAGCAGCAGTTCGGATACACCGTCTCCATCCAGATCCGTCAACCACATCTGCGCATAATCCTGTATGCCGGTGTTTCCCGTCCAACGGCTATCGCCCCTGGTCACCACCAGCCCCATGCCCGCTTCCGGCTTTTCCGGATCGGCGCCGGTCAGTTCCAGCATTTCTTTCTGGCCGTCTCCATCCAGATCTATATATTGAGGAAATTCCGTAACAGCATCTGTCAGCACGGGGGCTGCGGTAGTTTCCGGTTCCCTGCCGGGACCATAGGCAAAAAGCGTTTCTTCCCCGGCGCCCTCACTCATGTGCAGGCAATGCATGACGCCCTGATCCAGCCATTCCAACGTACCTTCCCCGCCTTCATCATAGCGAAGGATATAAGGGATATCCGCCTCCATATCCTGCTTTTCGTGCTGCGCCCCCTTATAGCCGCCGGCGATCTCCGTAAATTCCTGCGCCCGGCAAAGCCGGTGTTCAAAGGGGATACCATCCAGCACATAACTGATCCGACCAATCAGGGGAGCATACTCCGTTTGCTCCAAATAGCTGTAAGAAACATGTTCCGCTTTCTGAGGCAGAGGAAGAGACATATCCAGCAGGGTCTCCAGCTCCTTCCTGCTGCTCTGCTTCCAGCTGCCCAGATTCTGGCCGGCACTTTCCGGCCAGCCTGCCGTTTGGGCATCCTCCTTTTTGCAGCCGGAGAGCATACTCCCCAAAAGCAGCAGCGCCATAAAGGCCGCCAGATACCGCACATTCTTTTTCATAGGCACAAGCCTTCCTTTCTCGCTTACAATATAACACCGCAAAGGTTACAAAAAGGTTGCAGCCTTTTGGCGGGTATATGCTTCTGTACAACAGTATACCATCTGACTTGTAACAGAACTGTCACATACGTGTTAACAACGGGATTTTTCTTTCCTTTTCCCTTTTTTCGTGCTACAGTGAAGGCATGGAACGCGATAATCTGCTGGAAAAAGAAATTCTCTCTCTGCTTTCCCCGGAACTGCCCCTGTCTCTGCTGTGTTTTGATGAGCTTCCCTCCACCAACACCTTTTTAAAGGAACTGGGCCGGGCAGGCACCCCCGCCAATACCGTGTGTCTGGCCCGCTGTCAAAGCGCAGGCCGGGGCCGTTTGGGGCGACGATTTGAATCCCGGGCCGGGCAAGGGTTGTATCTCTCCATGCTCCTACGGCCCCGGGTTTCCCCCGAAGCCATGCTTCCCGCTACGGGTCTTGCAGCGGTAGCAGCCATGGCGGCGGTGGAAAAAGCCTCCGGCCTTATCTGCGGCATAAAATGGACCAACGATCTGGTCTGCCGGCAGAAAAAACTCTGCGGCATTCTGGCTGAGTTGGGCTTTTCTCCCGAAGGCATGCTGGATCATGTCGTTATAGGCGTGGGCATAAACATGAACCAGCGGCAGGAGGATTTCCCTCCGGAGCTGCAGCCCATGGCCACCTCCCTGCTTATGGAGGAGCATCCGGCTTCTCTGCCGGTTCTGGCTGCTTCCCTCATCCGGGAGCTGTTTCCCTTGACCGGCCTGCTGGAATCCGGCGAGTATGAGGCATATCTTGCCCGTTACCGCAGCCGCTGCCTGACCCTTGACAAAGAGGTGCTGCTGGTAAAGAACGGAGAAAGCCGCCCTGCCCGAGCGCTGGATATAGACGACAGCTTCGGCCTGCTGGTGGAGTATCCCGACGGCAGCTGCGCCACCGTCACCATGGGGGAAGCCAGCGTCCGCGGGCTTTACGGCTATATGCCCCAGTAATGCAGGGCGTCCAGTACCATTTCTCCGTGATCAAAGGCTAGTCCACGGCTGCTTTTGTATACGCCCGTTTCTTCCGTATCGATGGTCAGCACAGCATCCTTTCCGGTCAGAGTATATCCTCCGGCTGTTTTGGACACGGAAAACCAGCGGGCTTCCGCCGCATCGTCTCCGGCTCGTGGACAGGCATTCTCCGGAGCCGCAGCCGTAAAGGCACAGGATACCGTCCAACCCCGGGGGTCTCTGCCGGGTTTGCTGTAAACCTGCAAAAGCCGGGGGACACAGCCCTTCAGTCTCGTTTCCTCCAGCAATTCCCGGGCAGCAGCCTGCTCCACGGTCTCATTCGGCTCCACAAAGCCTCCGGGAGCGGCCCACATCCCCTCATAAGGCGGACGCCCCCTGCGGATAAGCAACAGCTTCCCTTCCATAAATATCAGCATATCTACGGTCAAGGCGGGCCGGGGATACTTTTCTTTCCCGCAAGCTTCCATTGCCTGTGACATATGGTGTGGATGGATTCCTTCCTGCATATTTCTTTCCTCTCTTAAAACAGCTTTACGGTAATATCCGGAAGCTTCTTTTCATAAAAGGTAAGCCGCCAGCTATGGAATTCGGAAGGTTCAAACCGCAGCGAAGAACAGGCCGTTTTCTTCCGGCTGCTCCCTCCCGCCAAAAACACCGTTACGGGACCGTCTGCACCTCCGATAATCCCAATGGCCGCCGCACCGCCCGCTCCCTTTTTTCCGGTATTTCCTGGCCTGGGCCGATCCCCATCCTTTGCATCCGTCAGCGCATATCGGTCCGAGTCCAGATCCGGCTCCAGCACGTACTGCATTAAAGTAAAGCAACGGGGCATCTCCCGGTTCTCCATCCCCGGAAAATGTCTTTCCTCCAGCCGTTGGGGTTCCATGCACACCGCCTGCAAGGTATGGGTCTGTCCCCACGGATCTGTAAAAACAGCCCTTGCCCCCGGTGCACTCAAATCAAAGACCGGGCCGGGCATTGCCGTTTTTTCTCTTTTAAGCAGCAGCTCCAGACTTCGCAGTTCTTTTTGCCGCACCCCGGGCACAGGAAAACGCCAGCGGTGAAACGCCCAGCCATACCGGATATCCAGCTTGTAGTGAGTCAGCGTCTCTTTCATTGAGCTTTCCGCTTCAAGTCCGGGGCGGAAATACATCCCCGTACCCCATGCCCCGCAAATCTGTTTTCCGTTTAACCGCAGAGCAGGTTTGAATGCCGCTCCCAACGGATCTTCCGCCTCTGCCGCCAGACGCACTTCTTCCGAAAGATCCGTACCGTCGTTGTTTTCATCCAAACCGAATTTCTTGCGGAAGGCCCGTTCTTTCTCCGGTTCCGCCCGCAAAAACATATCCAGCACGATCCCCTGTCCACACAGATACAGGGCCGGAAGGAACCATGTTTCCTCTCCCCATGTAAATTCCCGGTGCAGAGAAAGTTCCTTTCCCCGGTGATCTCTGTGCACATGTCTCCGGGGATCTCCCTGATAAAAAACTTTCCAGTCCGTTTTTCTACTCATGGCCATTCCCCTTATTCATAAGCGCCGTATACCTCTAGATAAGGGTTTTCCGGATCCGGATCTGTGGGATCCCAGCCATAACCCGGCTCTGTCTCATAGGGGGCTCCCGGAATAAGGGCGGGCAGCGCCGGGGGCTCCGGTCCCGTCTCCCGGGTCACTACCACTGCCGTCCCTTTGCCGCAATGGTCAAAGATCCACTTGGCGTCCCCGCAGCACAGGCGAACACATCCGTCGGAAGCTGCTGTACCCAGCTTTTCATACTCCTCCAGCTTCATGCGGCCCCGACCCTGGGTAATCTTCCGGGCATTTTCATCTATAGGCACAGAATGAAAGAGATAATGCCCCCGGAACCTGCTGCAATACTGCCCCTTTGCCCCATACAGGCTGTGATACACATAAGTGTCTGAAATGCGGAAGCTTCCGGCAGGCGTACCGTCCTCTCGGCCCGTAGAACAGGCCATAATGCGCACCAGCTGCCAGTTTCCGTTCTGTTCCTCATAGGCGCAAACGGATTGAGACCCTATATATACGACCAGCCGCATTTCCCCGGTCTGAGGGATATCCTCCGGGAACCAGCCGGGCACCGGAGTATCTGTGGGAACGGCCGTTTCTGCCGGTGTAGGCGTATTCACAGGCACAGATGTATTCCCGGGAACTGGCACTGCCGTGACCTCCGTCACCTGCACCAGCAAAGGCGAATCCGCTACCTTCGGAGAAGGCGCACTGTATACGGTCTTTTCATTTTGCAGGGGCATGCAGCCCGCAGCCGCCAGCAGCAGGACAAGCAGTACAGGAAAGATTTTTTGCAGGAAATACTTCATGTCATGTATTGTACAGCAGATTCTTTTTATGCACAAGCACGCCGGGGGGTGCATTGCAATCACACCCGGCGTGTGGTATGATTTATTCATAAATTATCCACAATTCCAATAAGGAAAGGACGATTCTTTATGGCACAGATGGATCCCAAATACGCACCGCTGTTCACTCCCTGGAAGATCGGCAACGTAGAAATCAAAAACCGCATCGTTATGACTTCCATGGGCGGCACCTCCCTCTTTGGATGGATGGAGCCCAACCATTTCGACAAGGAAGCCGCCCGGTTTCTTCTGGAACGGGCCAGAAACAACGCCGGGCTCATCCTCCCGGGTATTGCCCCCATCCGGGACATTCTTCTTGGCAAGTGGCTCTATCAGGGGCAGGGAAAGTTCCGGGAGCTCAAGACCTTTATGGAAGAATTCCACAAAACCGGCTGCAAACTTTTTGTGCAGCTGACGGCGGGCTTTGGCCGTTCCCTGGCCATCAACGATATTATGATCAAGGCCCTGCATAACAAGGCACTGGCAACGGTGATGAAGCCTGTGCTGGATGTAAGCTACCTGACCGCCAGCGCCAGCGCCACCCCCAACCGCTGGGAGGAAAGCTGCATCTCCCGTCCCCTGACCCAGAAGGAGATCCATGAAATGGTAGAGGCCTTTGCCAAGACTGCCAAGCTATGCATGGATGCCGGGGTAGACGGCATTGAAGTCCATGCCGTTCATGAAGGCTATCTGCTGGATCAGTTCACCATGAAATATACCAACCAGCGGACGGACGAATACGGCGGCAGCTTTGAAAACCGCTACCGTTTCCCGGTGGAGATCGTCAAGGCCATCAAAGCCGCCTGCGGAAAGGATTTTCCCGTGTCTTTGCGTTATTCCGTAGTCTCCAAAACAAAAGGGTTCGGCCAGGGCGCCCTGCCCGGCGAAACCTACACTGAAGTGGGACGGGATATGGAAGAAAGTGAAAAGGCCGCCCGGTATTTGCAGGAAGCCGGCTATGACATGCTCAACTGCGACAACGGCACCTACGATGCCTGGTACTGGGCCCATCCGGCCCCTTATATGCCGCAGAACTGCAACCTGGCAGAGGCAGAGCACATTAAGAAGTTTGTGGATATCCCCGTGGTCTGCGCCGGGCGCATGGAGCCTGAGGTGGGAGCCAGGGCCGTGGCCGAAGGCCGCATAGACGGCGTAGGCATTGCCCGGCAGTTTCTGGCAGATCCGGAGTGGATCACCAAGCTCATGGCCGGCGATCTGGAAAGCATTCGCCCCTGCATCTGCTGTCACAACGCCTGCTTTAATATGGCTCACTATAAGGGCGTCGGCAACGATCAGACGCTTGCCGACAATGCCGGTATGGCCCGCTGCGCCCTGAACCCGGAAACCATGCAGTCCACCAGATACAAGATCGCAGTGACCCAGCAGCCCAAAACCGTGGCCGTAGTAGGCGGCGGCATCGGCGGCATGGAGGCCGCCCGGGTACTGGCCCTCCGGGGCCATCGGGTCACCCTGTATGAACAGAGCGACCGGCTGGGCGGCGTGTTTATTGCCGCAGCAGCCCCATCCTTTAAGGAAAAGGACCGGGAACTTATCCGCTGGTACGAAAAGCAGATGCGGGAGCTGCCCATCCGGGTGGAGCTGAACCGGAAGATTGCCGACGTTTCCACCCTTAATGCTGACGAGGTCATCATTGCTACAGGCTCCAAAGCCCGCCGGCTGCCGGTGAAAGGGGTGGAAAAGTCCATAGAAGCCTGCGACTACCTGCTGGGCAGAAAGCCCGTGGGGGACAGGGTCATTCTCATTGGCGGCGGGCTTACCGGCTGCGAGATCGCACTGGATCTGTATCTCAAGGGTAAGACCCCGGTCATTGTAGAGATGAAAAACGACCTGATCGCCGTCAAAGGTGTATGTCTGGCCAATTCCTCCTATCTGCGGGACTTCTTTGCCCTTCATCAGGTAGAGGTGCATTTGAATACCCGTCTGACGGAAGTTACGGATCGGGGCGTACTGGTGCAGAACGAAAAGGGCGAAGCTTTTGAGATCCCCGGGGATACGGTGCTGCTCAGCGCCGGGTATGTGCCCACCCCTCTGACCCCCGCCGGAAAGCATATCCACCTGGTGGGAGACTGCAATGGCGTAGGCAACCTGCGCACCGTGATCTGGCGGGTCTGGGATGTGGCCATGAAGATCTGAATCCCCTATACACACAGAAAGAAAGGATGCAAGCATGATCCCATATAAAATGAAGCTGACGGAGGAGCAAGAGGCTATCCTCCGGGGAGAAAAGGGAGAGACCCTCGGCAAGGTCATGGAAAGCCTGGTTCGCTATGGAGATCTCTTCGGTGCGGACTGCATGATCCCCGTGACCAGCGCCCACAACCACCTGGTGACCTCCTTTGGGCTCAAAGCCCTTGGCCCCGTGTATGAGCTGATGGAAAAGCTCATTGCCGCAGGCGCTCTGTCCAAACAGACCTTCTCCGCGGACCCCCGTCCCATGGATAAAAACGTGCCCAGCAGTTTTCTGCAGGACTTCGTGTTTGATCACTTCATGTACACCCGGCAGGAGTATTACGAAAAGCAGCTGAATCAGCTGGGTCTTATGGATAAGGATGCATTTACCTGCACCTGCTATATGAAAGAAGTGGGCAACACCCCCAAAAAGGGAGACATCCTCTCCTGGTCCGAAAGCTCCGCCGTGGTCTATGCCAACTCTGTTCTGGGGGCCAGATGCAACCGGAACTCCGGCATTATCGATCTGATGGGCTCTGTAGTAGGCTTTGTGCCCCGCTTCGGTCTGCTTACCGACGAGGGCCGCAGGGCTTCCTGGGTGGTGCGTATTGAAACCAACAAAAAGCCAGAAGCCCAGCTCCTGGGTTCCGCCATCGGCATGAAAGTCATGGAGGATGTGCCCTATATCATCGGTCTGGACAAATGGCTGGGAGATACGCTTACCGACGCCGCCTGCGCCTATCTGAAAGACTTCGGCGCCGCCACCGCCTCCAACGGGGCCGTAGGTCTGTATCATGTAGAGGATCTGACTCCCGAGGCTAAGGAGCTTGGCCGTACTTTGATACAGGAAGGCGCCCGGGAATATGTGATCGACGATGCGGAACTGCAGCGGATCTACGATGGGTACCCCGTTATCTGGAAGAACCCGCAGGCCACCCCCAAGCTCTGCTTCATGGGATGTCCCCATATGTCTTTACAACAGCTTATGGACTGGACAGATAAAGTGGAAAACGGGCTCAAAGCCGCCGGCAACAGCCGGGTGCTTATTCCCACGGTGTTCACCGCCGCCCCCGCCGTGCTGAAGGAGTTTGAAAAGACTCCCTATGCCCCCCGCCTGAAGGCTGCCGGTGTGGTCACCTCCTATATCTGCCCGCTGATGTATATGAACAATCCCCTGAGCCAGAAGCTTCCGGTGATCACCTCCAGCAATAAACTCCGCACCTACACCTCCGCCCGGTATTATACCGATGAGGAGATCCTCATAAAAATCACGAAAGGAGGCAACTGATATGAAGCAGTTTCAAGGACGGGTGGTAGCCCCCGGATGTGTGAAAGCCGAAGCTCTGGTTTCCCATGGAGGTCTCAATACCCTGGCCTCCTTCCAGAAAGCACTGCAGTTCGGTGACAAAAAGGCTACCTGCTCCGATCAGAACAATCCGGATCTCTATAACCGCCCCATGGCCGGGAAGGCGCTGTGCCTGCCCCAGACCATCGGCTCCACCACCGGGGGGCTTGTGCTCTACTGCGCCTGTTCCATGGGCCGCCAGCCCGCCTGCATGCTCTTTTCCAACCCCATAGATTCACTGGCCGGAGCCGGGGTCATTCTGGCGGATGTATGGCTGGATGGGGTCTCCATGCCCGTGGTGGATTCTTTAGGGGAAGAGTTTCTTCAGTATATACAAACCGGCATGACCGTTTCCGTAGGAGAAAACGGTCTGGTCACCATAGAATAAGCTGTACTTTGCAAGGAGGATATAGCATGATCTATCGAGAGTTTCAGGGCAGCAAACTTTCTCTTCTGGGGTTTGGATGCATGCGCCTGCCCCTTTTGGAGGGAGGAACCATCGACCAGAACACACTGGACGCCATGGTAGACGCCGCCATACGCAAAGGCGTCAACTACTTTGATACCGCCTGGCCCTACCACGGGGGCCACAGCGAAACTGCCATTGGCAAATCTCTCAGCCGCTATCCCCGGGAAAGCTGGTTCCTGGCGGACAAGTACCCCGGCCACCAGACGGCGGCTTCCTACGATCCTGCCGCCATTTTTGAGGCCCAGCTGAAAAAATGCGGTGTGGAATACTTCGACTTTTATCTGCTGCACAACGTTTGCGAAAACAGCATCGATGTGTATGAAGACCCCCAGTGGGGAATCATCGAATACTTCAAAGAGCAGAAGCGCCTGGGCCGCATCCGGCATTTGGGCTTCTCCTCCCATGCCCGTCCCGCCTGCCTGGAAAGCTTCCTGCAAAAATGGGGGCAGGATATGGAGTTCTGCCAGATCCAGCTGAACTTTCTGGACTGGACCCTTCAGGAAGGTGAAAAGAAGCTGGCTCTGCTGAAGCAATACGATCTGCCCGTATGGGTCATGGAACCCCTTCGCGGCGGAAAGCTGGCGCATTTGGCCCCCGAGTGGGAACAGAAGTTCCGCTCTCTGCGGCCCGAAGAAAGCATTCCCGGCTGGAGCTTCCGCTTTTTGCAGGATATCCCTCAGGTGCATATGATCCTCAGCGGCATGTCCGATCTGCCTCAGATGGAGGACAACCTGCGTACTTTTGAGGCAGAAAAGCCCCTGACCAAAGGGGAGCAGGCTTTGCTCTCCGCTCTGGCCGCTACACTGAAGGGAGATCTGCCCTGCACTGGCTGCCGGTACTGCACGGAAGTGTGCCCCATGGGATTGGATATTCCCAATCTGCTGCGGGAATACAGCGATGCAAAGGTTTCCGCCAGCTTCACCGTGACCATGTTCCTGGATACCCTGCCGGAAGAAAAACGGCCTTCCGCCTGCATTGGCTGCGGGCAGTGCCGCCGTATCTGTCCACAGGGCATAGACATTCCCACCCTCATGCAGGAATTCGCCGCCCTGGCAACCACGCTGCCAAGCTGGGCACAGGTCTGCAGGGAGCGGGAAGCCGCAGCCCGGGCTCTGGCCGAAAAGAAAGCATAACCCGTTTTCCGATATCCGCACCCCCACGGGTGCGGATATTTTTTCTCTGCCGGACACATGAAAATGCCGTAACAGACATGAAAACAGCCGGGTATTGTCCATTCGAAAATTCCCGGCCAATATATTCATATGGGTAGACTGCAATTCTGGAATCTACTGTGAAAACCGTCGTATTCATATCCACGCAGACTTTCCAAAGGTATACATCAGCCCGCCTTTCAGCAGATCACGAAGTGTATGCCATAACCCGGAGGTATCTGCGCCCCCTTACTCTTTCCGGCCAAGCAGATATACCCCTACCGAGGCAAGTCCCAACCCCAGCATAACAAGGCCGGAACGGGTGTCCAGTTTTCCCAGCAGCGCGCATACCGTCACCGCCACGCCCATAGCCGTAGGGATTGCCTTCAGCGCAATATCCCTGATGCGGTACCCTTCCTTATTTATCGGGACAGGAACGGATTTTGCCTGCATCAGAGTCTCTATGGAAACACCCAGTATCTCCGCCAGATACGGAATAGTGGCCGTATCCGGCAGGGAGCCACCAGTTTCCCTTAGTTAAAGATATTGTTGGGTATCTCAAGATGTGTCATTCGATTTTGCCGATAAAGCGGTAGAAGATTTCTACCTCCTGTTCCCGGCTTCCGTCCTCACTTTTGACCGCTTCATGGATAAGGATTTTTTCAATCAGCGTATTCAGAAGTTCAGCCGTCAATTCTGTGGGATTGACATACTGTTTCATCAGACCTATCCACTTTTCAGCGTCAACCGCTGTCTGGGCGGCGGCCTCCA
>ERZ857480.11451-NODE-17570-length-41113-cov-15.9854_pt1 | contig 41113 bp, 70 predicted proteins | sample MGYA00519767_ERZ857480 | MGnify/ENA primary metagenome ERZ857480 (study PRJEB31778, sample SAMEA3449210) | human gut metagenome | biome: human gut; feature: human-associated habitat; material: faeces | place: United Kingdom | collected 2010/2012 ...
CGGCGAAACTCTTTGAAAGTAATCTCAGCTGTACGTGCCATGATGATGTTCCCCTTTTTGCTTTTGGGAACATTGTAGCATCCTATCTGTCCAATAAATCGGACTTTCTCAAGATATTGTGGCTTGCTGTGTTAAGTCGATAAGCATTTTATAGTTTTATCTCTGTATAGTATATATTAAATATAACTTTATATCTTGGGTGTATTGTGTATATCTATGCAGGGATTTACTAAGAAAAGAAAGGAGAACTTCTGAAAATGTGTCTGTTTTGCAATGCATACAATGATAAGCGGGAAATCGCCGACCGGTTTCTGGCTGATGACCAACTGGTGGATATTTCCGTTGCAATCGTTGAACGGTATTTTACCCGGGCAGCCCGATTCTCCGGGCGCAGCCTGGACTATATCGACGATGGGAAGGGCGCACCCCTGAACTATTGCCCGACTTGCGGAAAGAAACTGGGGGATACGGCATGGCCAAAATAATCAACTGCCCGAGCTAAAGAGGGATTTAATAAGATATGCAAGGAGGAACGGAATGAACTGGAAGTATGAGGCCATTGAAAAGCTAAAGGAATACAGTGCAAAGAAACAGTCCCTGAAAAGCATTCCCGAAGAAATGGCGCGGCTGGAATCCGCTATGCAGAGTATCCGAAGTGCCACGTCTGACGGTACGCCGGTAAGCGGCGGTGGCTCCGGCCGGGAAGATATGATGCTATCGAATATCGTTCACCGTGAGGAACTGGCGCGTTCGCTGGAACAGGCGAGAAAATGGGTGTCGCTTGTGGATTCCGGGCTTGAATCGCTTAGCGCCGATGAAAAGAAGATACTGAGCAGATTCTACATAAGCCCGGCTAGAGGCAACGTCGATACCCTGTGTGAAGAGCTTGGAGTGGAAAAAGCTCAGGTTTACCGACGCCGGGATTCGGCACTACGGCATTTCACGCTGTGCCTGTATGGGCAGACTGAAAGCTGAAAAATGAGAAAAAAATGAGACGATTTTTCAGTTTGAATGTGCTATACTGGTAAAAAAGAAAAAGCGCAAGAGGCTTGGGTTTGTTCCTGAGCCTCTTTTTTCATGGCGCGGTAGATAACGAGTTGGGCGCTCTCTCCCCAACAGAAGGCCGTTCGAATCGGCCTCGCGCCATATTATATCGCCGATGGCCTCCCGCCGGCGACGAAACCCGGAAACGGGCAAAGCGGTTCCCCGGCACCGTAAGCCGGAGGGATGCGGGGAAGTAGCAAGGCCGGAGAGCAGCCTTGTGATAAGAGGAAAGAATGCCGGTTCAACTCCGGCCTTTCCCGCTATTTTTACTATTTTGCATGAGAGGTGGTGCTATGGCTGCAAGGATTACAGATCGGAAGAAAAAAAGAATAATCGCCGACTGGATAGAAATGCAGTCGTACAGCGCCGTTGCAAAAAAGCATGGCGTAACTCACCAGACTGTGAAAAGGATTGTCAGCGCTTCACCGGATATCGCCCAAAAAGTGCAGCAAAAAAAAGAAGAGAATACCGCCGACATGATGGCGTACATGGAATCACAAAAAGCGGCGATGCAAGAAGCAATCACTTTGCATCTGAAAGCGCTCACTGACCCCGAAAAGATTTCAGCCGCAACATTAAGCCAGATTGCAACATCTTTCGGGATTATTGTCGATAAGGCCACAAGAAACACGGCAAGCGGCAATGATAGTCTCAATAAGCTGGATGGGCTAATTAAGGAGTTTAGAGATGCTATTAAGCCCGAAACAGATTGAATTTGCAAGGTATGGGAATCACCGATGGAATTTCAAGGGCGGCGCGACCAGAAGCGGGAAAACATACCTTGATTTCAAATGGATTATTCCCATGCGGATTCGAGAACGAGCCGGGAAAGATGGGCTTTCCGTTATTTTGGGCGTTACAAAATCCACAATAGAGCGAAATGTGCTAGAGCCTATGCGGAATCTGTACGGAGATAAACTTGTTGGGGCGATTTCCAGCGATAATACAGCATGGATTTTTGGCGAGAAGTGTTATTGCCTCGGCGCGGAAAAAGTGTCTCAGGTATCGAAGATTCGCGGCGCGTCTATCAAGTATTGTTACGGCGACGAGGTCGCGGACTGGTCGGAGGAAGTTTTTGCCCTCCTGAAAAGCCGGCTTGATAAGGAGTATTCCTGCTTCGATGGCACATACAATCCACAGTATCCCAACCACTGGCTAAAGAGATTCCTTGATAGTGATGCCGATATTTTCAGCCAAGAATACACAATAGACGATAATCCATTTTTACCCCCCACTTTTGTTGAAAATCTGAAAAAAGAATATGCCGGAACGGTGTTCTATGATAGGTACATTCTGGGCAAATGGACGCTGGCCGAAGGGCTTGTATACGATTTTTCCGAAGCGAATATCACGGATGAAGTTCCGGAATTCGCGGATTATTACATAAGCATCGACTACGGCACCCTGAATCCATTTTCATGCGGCTTGTGGGCTGTGAATGGCAATACGGCGGTAAGAATCAAAGAGTATTATTACGATGGAAGAGCCAACTATAAGCAGCTCACAGACGAGGAATATTGCGACGCTGTGGAGAGGCTGACGGACGGCTACGAAATCAGGAGGGCGGTTATTGACCCTTCGGCGGCTTCTTTCATTACCGCCCTGAAACGCCGCAGATTCCGCGTCCAGCAGGCGGACAACGCCGTTCTTGATGGCATTCGGCGAACGGCGGTATATCTCAAGAACGGGAATATAAAAATTCACCGGTGCTGCACGGATGCCATTCGGGAGTTCGGGCTTTACCGGTGGGACGATAAGAAAACGGAGGACGCGGTAGTGAAAGATAACGATCACGCTATGGATGATATCAGGTACTTTTGCAACACCATTATGAAATACAAAGTGGAGAAGAAAAACAAGATTTCACCCGCCGCTGCGTTGCTGTTGTGATTTTGCGAGATTTCTGCTATTGGAGAAAATTCATGAAAATTTATCAAGATTTGGAAGAAGCCATTGCAAAGGGAACTACTGGGAAATTCATACGTGATGCAGTGCGGGAGCACCAGAGCAGCAAGGCGTACAAAGACGCCGCTGACGGTATGGCGTACTATAATAAGCACAATATCACCATTGAGAAATTCCAGAAGTTCCTTTTCACCTTATCCGGGAACAAAACTCCTGATATTTGGAGCAGCGACTACCGGCTTAAAACGCTAACGTTTCGGCGGCTGGTGACGCAGGAAGTGGGCTATATTTGCGCTAATGGCGTAAGCATGGACGAAAAGGAAAAGCTGGGCGCGGACTTCGACAATAAACTGCAAACGGCGGCAAAATTGGCACTGGCGCAGGGCGTTTCCTACGGCTATTGGAATCTCGATCATCTGGAAGTGTTTTCGTTCGCCGATACTCCCGGAAATCCGGGATTTGTTCCGCTGCTGGATGAAAAAACGTCGGAGCTGATGGCCGGTATTCGGTACTGGTTCCGGGAGACTGGCCGAAAAACTGTTTTCCGGGCTACGCTTTACGAGTTGGACGGCGTGAGCGAATGGAGCGCCGAGGGAAGCGACGACGCGCAGCCCATGGCCGAGAAACGCGCATATATCCACAAGGAGCTGAGGAACGATCTGGGCGTTGTGGATGTGTGCGACGAGAACTATACCCGCCTGCCTATTGCGGTACTGTATGGAAACGATACCCACGAAAGCGAACTCGTTGGGTTGCGTGGCTCCATAGACTGCTATGATTTCATCAAATCCGGGTTTGCCAACCAAATTGACGATACGAGCGGAATTTACTGGATTCTGCACAATACCGGCGCTATGGACGATACGGATTTGGCACAGTTCATCCAGAGAATGAAGAGCGTAAAGGCGAATGTGGTAGATAGTTCCGCTGAAACGGCGGCAGAAGCTCACACCCTTGACGTTCCCGTAGAAGCCCGAAAAACCATGCTGGATATTTTACGCCGCGACCTGTACGAAGATGCCCAGATGCTTGATGTGACGGCTCTGGCGGGCGCTGAGAAAACGGCTACAGAGATTTCGGCGGCGTATCAGCCACAGGACAACAAATGCGCCGATTTTGAATATTTCTTGATAGATTTCATTCGGCAGATTTGCGCAGTGGCTGGGATTGCCAACCCGAAACCGGCTTTTAGCTGGAACAAAGTTATCAATCAAGCAGAGGAAACCAATATGGTGCTTTCGGCGGCTGCGTTCCTTGATGATGAAACGGTTCTGAAACACCTCCCGTGGATTTCGCCGGAGGAAGTGTTGGAAATCCTGAAAAGGAAAGCGGACGCTGACATAAATACGGTTTACGGCGGTGATGAGGATGGCCAGACCGAATGAAGCCGATAGAGGAACCGACAGGGCGCTTGCTGACTTGGAGCGCCGCATTAACTCCGTATATTCTAAAGCGGCTAAAGAGCTGCAAGAGGAAATAGATGCCTTTTTTAAGCACTTTGCCGATCAGGATAAGAAGATGCAGGACTTGATAGGCCAGAAGCGCAACGGTAAGGAGTGGACTGAAAAGGACTACCAGCAATGGCGGCTGAACCAGATGGGGCGCGGGGCACGGTTGGAAGCGCTTCGGGACAAGCTGGCCGAACGTGCGACGGAAGCAAAAGAGGTGGCGCTTGCCTATGTGAACGACGCTACGCCTGGAATCTACGCCCTGAATCGGAATTACACCGCCTATACCATTGAGAGCGTTCACCCAAGTGCAGATTTTACGCTTTTTGACGAGCAGACTGTAAAGCGCTTAATTGTGGAGCAACCGGACGTAATGCCATACTACCCCGAAAGGCTTGCGCTAAAGCGGGGCATTGACTTGGCTTTTGGCAAGCAGCAGATTACAGCAAGCGTTACAGGCTCCATCCTACAGGGCAGAAGCATTAAGCAGATGTCTGACGATTTGCAGTCTAGAATCGTCACAATGAGCCGTGTAAGCGCCATTCGAGCGGCAAGAACGGCAGTTACCGCCGCACAGAATGCCGGTAGAATGGACAGCTACGCCGCCGCTGACGAAATGTGGGGCATTAAATCCAAGAAAAAGTGGGTAGCCACAAAGGATTTGCGCACCCGCCACGATCACGGTATGGCAGACAATCAGATTGTGGACTACGATCAGCCGTTCGATGTCGGCGGCTATAAGATGATGTTCCCCGGTGATGGCTCGTTGGGAGCGCCTGGGCATGAGCTGTATAATTGCCGCTGCACGGTGGTGAATGCCACGGACGATGATCTGGAAGCAGAACCCCACATGATGCGCGTGAAGAATCCCGAAACTGGGGAATATGAGCTTATCAAGAAAAAATCGTACAAAGAATGGTACGACGAGAAGAAAGCGCAGTATCCCCCAGAAAAATGGGCGGGCATGGTAAAAGCTGGCAAGAACTATCAGGCCGACCAACGGCAATATGCTGATTTTGTAAATGTTTTGGGAAATAAAGCCCCGAAAACGTTTGCAAAATTCCAAGATTTGAAGTATAATGATATTGATGGGTGGGAGACGCTCAAAACAACGAAACGGCAGACCGATGTTGTAAAGAATGCTGAGTGTATAACTACTCCGAAGAAATACACGGGATATTTCCTGAAAGATGGGGCAAAGCACGCTGACCAGTTCTTCGATGTTGGCTACACAGCAGATAATCCGCTTAAGCTGCGATACGATATGGCAAGGCAGTTTGATATGAGCAAAGCTGTGGAGTTCAAGGAATTGGGCGGCGGAGCAACTCAATTTAACATCTACATGGAGTTGGGAGTTACAAAGAAGCGGTCTTTTGTTACGGGGTGGATACAAGATACGCCGGATAGCAAACCGAGAATTGTAACCAGTTTTAGAAAGAATCGAGGTGGGGAAGCATGATTAAAGAATACGACCATGTAAAAGTCCTCAAGACAGGCGACACAGGAATTGTCGTCGATGTTCGTGATACTGGTGGCATTTTCTACCTTGTAGAACTGGACAAAAACAACGAACTATTGGACTGCAAGAGGGAAGAGATAGAAAAGCTTTGTAATTAGAATATGGCAAGGGCTGAAAGCACTGTGCAAAATTGCATGGTGCTTTTTCTATGCCAAAATCTTCCAACCAGATAAAAAAGAAGCGGGCTGGAATCCCTGCTTGTGGTGGATTATGCGTATGCGCCGCCACGAACCGCACAAGACCGGCTCTGGAAGAAGCAGAAAAGGAGGGGAAATGAGCGTTACATTTGTGGATAACTCCGACGAAATCCTCCGCGCACTTGGTGAAGCGTGTGAGCGCGGATTGGAACGCTGCGGAGAAAAAGCTGTAGAATATGCCAAGGATTTATGCCCCGTTGATACTGGGAATTTGCGCAACAGCATTACACATACCGTGGAGGATGGGAAGAAAGCCATTGTTGGAACTCCTACCGAATACGCCATTTACCAGGAAATGGGAACGGGCAAATACGCCGAGGGAGGCGGAGGCCGTCCTACTCCGTGGAAATACCAGGACGCGCAGGGAATCTGGCATTGGACAGCTGGCAATCGGGCGCACCCGTTTATTAAGCCGTCAATCGCCGATCATCAGGGAACGTACAAGAATATTCTGAAAGACGAACTCAGCAAAGGAGATTGACAGGGCGTGGATACCAGAAAAATTAACATTCTTGGAGCTGAATACACGCTTTCCGTTTGCGGCGAAGATGAAGATTCACGGCTGGCGGGATGCGATGGGTTTTGCGACGAAACCAGTAAAGAACTGGTTGCGGATAGCTATAGCAAGCATGTCGGCGACCAAACTTGTAAGAAAAACTTACAAGTTCAGATTAGAAAGAACAAGCGGCATGAGATTATCCATGCATTCCTATTTGAAAGTGGCCTTGCGGAAAACTCCGAATGGGCACAAAACGAGGAAATGGTAGATTTTTTTGCTATCCAGTTTCCCAAACTTATGGAAGCGTTCAAAAACGCTGACGCGATTTGAGGGGCGATACAGTACGTAGATTTTGCGTGCTGTTCGGCTCCTTTTTTGTTTATTTTGGTAAAACCCGCGAAGTATAGCGGCTTTTATATCACAGTCGTCCCCGAAGAATAGGGGCGAAGAAAGGAAGACTGAAACAATGGCATTAACTCGCAAACTTTTGAAGGGGATGGGGCTTACCGACGAACAGGTGGACACCATCATTGAAGCACACACCGATACCGTGGACGGCCTGAAAGCCGATATCGGGAGGTACAAGGCAGACGCCGAGAAACTTCCTGGCATTCAAAAGGAATTGGATGATCTGAAAAAGGAAGACGCTGACGGCGGATACAAGGCCAAGTACGAGAAGGAAAAGAAAGACTTTCAGGATTTCAAAGACGGAGTTGCCGCTAAGGAGAGCGCCGCCGCCAAGGAAAAGGCCGCGCGGGCGTACTTCCAGAGCAAGGGCATTCCCGCCGAGAGCATGGGGCTGGTTATCCGTGGAGCCAAAGCTGAAATTGATGGCCTGAAACTGGACGGCGAAAGTATCAAAGATACCGCCGCACTGGATGGGCTGCTTTCCGGCGATTACAAAGGCTTGATCGGCAAGACTACCACCACCGGCACCCAAACACAGACCCCGCCCAGCACCACCGGCGGCGCAACGAGCAGGGCAGAAATCTACAAGAAGGACGACAAGGGCCGGTACGTGTTGTCCACAGCAGAGCGGCAGGCTGCGATTGCCGCAAGTTTGGAAAAAACGAACTGAAAGGAAGATTAAATGGCTACTACTATTGAAAGTACCACCGCACCCAGAAGCTCTCTGCCTAACGTCTACACTGGCGTTACCGCGAGAGAAATCGATTTTGTTACCCGGTTTAACGACAACTGGGATACCCTGAGGAACATCCTGGGCATTATGCGGCCCATCCGCAAGGCCCCCGGCACTGCGCTGATCTCTTACACCGCCGATGTGACGCTGGAAAGCGGCACTGTGCCCGCCGGTGCTGTTATCCCTTACAGCAAGGCTACCATTACGCAGGCCAGCAAGGCTGATCTGACCATCGAGAAGTACGCGAAGGCCGTACCCATCGAGGATGTGAACAAGTACGGTGCTGAAATCGCCGTGGAAAAGTCCGATGACGCTTTCCTGACCAAGCTGCAGAACGTTGTCATGACCAAGTTTTACACGTTCCTGAAGACCGGCAGCTTGACCGCAACGGCTACCACCTGGCAGGCGGCGCTTGCCAAGGCTCAGGGCGAAGTGCTTAACAAGTTCGCCACCATCCAGAAGGATGTTACCGAGATTGTCGGTTTTGCCAACATTCTGGACGCATACGACTATCTGGGCACTGCCAACATCACCGTGCAGAACCAGTTCGGCCTGACCTACGTCAAGGACTTCATGGGCTACTCCACGCTGTTCCTGCTGCCTGCGGCGCAGATTGCACGGAACACCGTAATCGCTACCCCTGTGGAGAATATTGATCTGTACTATGCCGACCCCGGCGACAGCGAGTTTGCCAAGCTGGGCCTGCAGTACGCCGTGCAGGGCGAAACCAACCTGATTGGCTTCCACGCACAGGGCAACTATAGCACTGCCGTGGGCGAAAGCTACGCCATTATGGGTATGGCTCTGTGGGCCGAGTATCTGGATGGCATTGCCGTTGTGACCGTTAACGCGGGGGGTTAAGGGCGGCTCTGACAGCTGACAAAACCGCACCGGAGACCGTGGACTTTGACGGAATGACGAAAGCGCAGCTTTTGGAGTACGCCAAGGAAAACGGTATTTCCGGGGTCAGCGCCGCAATGAACAAAGCGGACATTCTGGCCGTTGTAAAGGGCCGGTAAAAGGAGGGAATCACATGGGACATGCGGTAAGCCTGTATGAGCTGCTTGTGTACCTGCGTAATTTCTTCCCCGGCTTGCACTGGCAGTTCACCGGGGAGAAAATCACCGGGAACCGGATCGTTATTCCCGGCCTTGAAACAGGCGATTACTACCTGATCGAAGGAAGCCGGAGGAATAACGGGATTCACGTGTACGGTGATGCTGATTTGCGGAACGAAACTTATACCGGAATCGTTACGGAAATCTGCGTACCGCCGGAGGTGCTGGCGATTTTGGAAGAAATCAACACATGGCAGGAGAAGAACGCTGAGGCCGTACAAAGCCCGTATCAAAGCGAATCTTTCGGCGGCTACTCGTATACAAAGGCAAGCAGTTCGTCCGGCTCCGGCGAAAGCACGAGCTGGAGAACGGTGTTTGCGCCGCGCTTGCGGCAATGGAGGAAGATATGAGTTTGCTTGACTACTACCTGAATAACACGTGCGCACTGATGGAAAAGAAGCGCACCCCGGATGGTGAGGGCGGCTGGGCAACGGAATGGGCACAGGGCGCGGAGTTTGACGCGGCCATTATTCTGGATACCTCCATGCAATCCAGAATCGCGGAGAAGGAGGGCGTTACCAGCGTGTACACCATTACCACCCGCCGCGCGAACCCGCTTTCTTTCCATGATGTATTCAAGCGGCTTTCCGATGGCGCAATTTTCCGGGTGACGAGCAACGGGAGCGATAAGGAAGCGCCCACGGTCGGCACTTTGGATATGTGCCAAGTTACCGCCGAGAAATGGGAGCTGACAAAATGACGGCAACAGAAGCGCTCTACAAGTTTTTTTCCGGCTTTAATCTCCCCGCGTATCCGGATACAGCGGTACCGAGCGACACCGTAATGCCCTACCTTACCTATTCCGTCTCCGTCGGCGGGTGGGGCGATATGGCAAACTCGCTGACGGTAAAACTGTGGTATCACACGGAGAAAGAGGCAGAGCCGAACGCCAAGGCAGAGGAAATTTCCCGCGCGATAGGACGTGGAGGCATTCAGCTGCCTTGTGATACCGGCACAGTTTGGCTTATGCGCGGTGAGCCGTGGTGCATCAATTCTACATTTGAGTCAGATCAATCCATCAAATTGCGGCAACTGAACGTTGCCGCAATTTTCAATACCATATAGGAGGAAATCAATGAAATTTACACAGATTCCGCAGGATACCTTTAAGGAGCTTGTGCTGAATGCCGGTGTTCTGCTTTCGGCCTTTTCGCCCGATACGGCGGAAGTCGCCGACGGCACTATTATTGGCGCTACCAGCGGCGGATTGACCTTCGCGGCAACGCCCAGCTTCTCCGATTTCGGCGAAGATATTGACAACTGCCCGAAAAACACGAAGGAGTTGAAACGGCTGGAAAGCTGGGAGGTGAAGCTTAGCGGCACTTTCGTGTCTGTGAACGCCACTAACGCAAAATCGATGGTGGCCGCCGCTGATGAAGCCGCCGGGAAAATCACGCCCAGAAACGATATTGCCACCGAGGATTTCAAGGACATCTGGCTTGTGGCCGACTACTCCGACAAAAACGGAGCGAAAAAGGGCGGCTATCTGGCCATCCATATGCTGAACGGCCTTTCTACTGGCGGTTTCCAGCTGAAAACCGGCGACAAGAGCAAAGGCCAGTTCGCGTTCGAGTTCACCGGCCATTATTCCATCACAGCGCAGGATACGCCGCCTTTTGAGATTTACGTGAAAGCCGGAGAGGCCGAATCCGCTACGATGTAGGAGGCTAAGCATGAGAAAATTATCTCAACTTGGCACGGACGAGTGCCTGGACGTGCTGTGCGAGATCACCCCGCACATTGTGAATCTCGTTTCTGATGAGGAAATCATGAACGCCATTGGCAAGCCGGTGGACAAGAAAAACTCCACAAAAGTCGGCGTTATGCTGATTGGGGCGCAGAGGATTACCACCGTTGTTCCGTTGCTGCTGAAAACGCACCGCGCCGACATTTATGCTATTTTGTCCATCATGGGCGAAAAGAGCATTGAGGAAGTGGCCGCGCAGAGTACCATGGCGACGCTTTGGCAGATCAAGGAGCTTTCCAACGATAAGGAACTGCTGAGTTTTTTCAAATCGTGGGGGCGTGGGGAGCAGAGCGAATAATCAGCGCACTGTGCGCCCTCCCCAGAGTACGGGCGAGGGCGTACCTCTCCATTCTTCCCATGGAGTTGAAAAAGCAATGTGAACGCGAAATTCTTCGGCGCTACGTTACCGACGGTATCCAGATGATAACGCAAAACACGGCGGGGTGTGACAAGCGATTGTATCTATCTATCGGATACGAGGATATCATCAATCCGAAGCCGGTGGAAAACCGGTCTGCGGAGGATATCGTGGCGGATGTGATGAAAAATGCTGGGCTGAAACTGGTGACGAAAGGCGGTGGGCAGGATGGCGGCTAATGTATTTGAGCTGTTTGCGACGATCTCGCTGGATACAGATGAATATGAGCGTAAACTAAAGGATTCTGAAAACAAAACAAGCACATTCGCCGACGTTCTGAAAGCCAACCTTGCCAGTGGCGCGATTATCGCCGGAGTAAAGAAGCTTGCAGGGGTAGTTGCAGACGTTGGCAAAGCGGCCTACACCAGTTATGCGCGGTATGAGCAGTTAGCCGGTGGCGCACAGCTGATGTTTGGCGACGCTTACGATTTTGTGGCGGAGAAAGCGAGAAACGCCTACGAGACCGTGCAGATGAGTCAGAACGACTATTTGCAGCAGGTGAATGGATTTGCTACCGGCCTGAAAACCGCCCTTGGCGGCAATGTGCAGGCCGCCGCCGAACTTGCCGACAAAGTTATCACCGCCGAGGCCGACGTTGTGGCGGCAACCGGGAACACCCAAGAAGCCGTACAGAATGCCTTTAACGGCATTATGAAATCCAACTTCACGATGCTGGATAATTTGCAGCTAGGTATTACCCCCACAAAAGAGGGGTTCCAGCAGCTGATTGATAAGGTGAACGAGTGGAATGCGGAAAACGGCGAAGCCACTGCCTATACCATTGACAATCTGGCTGACTGTCAGGCCGCGCTTGTGGATTATATCGAAATGCAGGGGCTTGCGGGGTATGCGGCAAATGAAGCGGCGGGCACCATCGAGGGTTCCACGGCATCCATGAAAGCAGCATGGCAAAATCTGGCTACCGGCATGGCCGACAGCAGCGCCGACATGGAAGGACTTACCAAGGACTTTGTGGACAGCGTATTTACAGCCGGAAAGAACATTATACCCCGTGTACAGCAAATTGTTACCGGCGTTGGAGCTGCCACGGCAGAAGCTATTTCGTATCTCCGGGAAACGAATGGCGCTATTGATCTTCTCGTCACGGCGTTTGAGTTCGCGGCCACAGCGGCAACCGTTGCCGGTACTGCGATCGGGGTAAATATGGCCGGAAAAGCCATTGCAAATATCGCCACGATATTCACGGCAAATGCTTCGGCACTTGCGTTCTTCACAGCGGAAAGCGGAAAAGCGGCCGTTGCAGAAGCCACACTGAATGGCGTATTTTCCGTCAGTGAAATAGCCGTTGGCGTACTCACCGGCCAGATTTCCCTTGCGACTGCGGCGCAGTATGCATGGAATACGGCTATAAACGCGAACCCCATTGGCTTGATTGCCGCTGCTGTTGCGGCTCTGGCGATTGGCATCGGCAAGGCAACCAAGGCACACAAGGCGTTCGTCAAAGAGTTAGCCGGAGAGCCGCAGACGGTAGAAGAAGCACGCGCAAAGGTAGAAGAGCTTGAGCAGCAGTACGAGGAAGCTTCAAAAGCCAGGTTGGAAATGTTTACGTCCGATGCTGGTTTCAGCGGCGACACCGTCGAGATGGAGAGATTAGCCGAAGCCATAAAGCAGGCGAAGCAGAATCTTGCCGATTTGGAAGCGCAGGAGCAGGCAGCAGCTGAGGAAGCGGCGAAACCTGTAAATGTGATAAAGGCTGCTTCTGAGGAATACGCCGCCACGGCACAGTCCATTTTGGAGGATTACCAGAATACCTATACCACCATCTATAACGGGCTGCATGATGTTGGTTCTGCGTTTACTTCCCAAATAGAAGTTGTGAAAATGTCGTGGGATGGCCTCATGGGGAATTTGCACGGTAATACCGAAGTTCTCCAGCAGATTGACGAAGATTTTGCGTTCATTCGTGAAAAAGCAGACCTCGCAGGCGTTAGCATTGATGGGCTAGGCAAGTATCTTGCATCCATGAGTGATGGGGAAAAGGCCGGATTCCTTGCGGGAGTGCGTAAAGAACTTGAAGATATGTCTGGTGGTACCGATGGCCTGAGCAGAAAATTTGCAACCCTTATGGATGGAATTTCTGCATATGAGGCCGCAGGAACCGAAACTTCTGATGGATTGGCGCTGGCGGTGGAGAATGTGAACGCTCGTATGCAGGAAGCTGCAGACAGCTACGTGGAAAAGGTCGGCGATCTTGACCAGGAGGCGGCGGCTACAGAGGCGGCAACCAATACCATGAGTGGTCTGGTTGCCGGTATCGACAGCAGCACCCCCGGAGTTTTGGATAAGCTGGATTCTCTTGCATCTCAAATGAAATCACGATTGACAAATAGCTTTGCCAACTACACGCTCACGATAAAGGCCAATATCAAAGGGAGCAACGTTCCCGGAGCAAAGAGCGGCCTCGATTATGTACCATACGATGATTACCTAGTGCGCCTCCATAAGGGAGAAAAAGTTCTCACCGCCGAGGAAGCGCGAGCATATAGGGCTGGAAAATCGGCCGGTGCGTCTGGCGGGGCGGACTACGACGGAGTGGGCTTTGCTGGTGGTGGACGTGGCGTGACAATTATCCAGAATATTAATTCTCCTGTGCAATCCGAAGTGGAGCTGGCAGCAGCCACAGAGGCTTATTTCACACAAGCGAGGTGGACAATTTGACGAACTTCAACAATTTAAGCAAATTGTTCCGCTACGTGAACGAAAACGGGGATAGCGTTACCTTCGATTATGCCGGAGGATATCTTATCAATAAGCCCACGGGCATTGATACGGTAACGGTCGCCCTGTCCCAGGCGAAAGGCATTAACCAGACGGGCGCGACAATTCAGAGCAAAAACGTTCAACCCCGGCCTGTAAATGTCAACGGGTATCTGGTGGGAGACGGACAAGCAGCAAATAAAGAAAAGCTGCTTTCCGTCATCCGCCCCGATATTTCCGGGAAGCTATATGCGGATGATTACTATCTGAATGTTTGGCCTACGGCGACACCCAGCATTGAGGCGAAACAATGGGGCGCACAGTTCCAGTTCTCCCTTTTGGCGGCGTACCCGTATTGGTGCAAGGACGATTCCGCAGCGGTAACGTTGTCCGGCATCCAAAAGCTATTCAAATTCCCATGGAACATTTCAAGGCCGTATCGTTTCGGCCAGCTGTTTGAAGCAAAATTTATCAACGTGGAGAATCGCGGCCAGGTTCCCGTCCCGTTTACTGCTACTCTTTCGGCAAGCGGTGATGTGGAGAACCCCAAAATCACCAACGCCGCGACGGGAAAATTTCTGCTGATAAATAAAACTATTGTCAGCGGGGAGCGGCTGATTGTAGAGATTACGCACGATCGGACAACTGTAACGTCATCCGTTGACGGAGATTGCCGGGGCGCGTTAAGCCTGAAAAGCACTTTGTTTCAGCTGGAAGTTGGGGACAATGTGTTGAAGCCGGAAGCGACAAGCGGGCTTGCGAATTTGCAGGTGGATATTGATTTCGCAACGGAGATCGTGGGGATCGCGCTATGAGCTTTGAAATCTATAAAGAGGACTTTTCCACCCGGTACGAAATCCGGCACGCAATCAGTGTTATCATGAATATTTACTACAACGATATCGGAAAGCTTATACTGGTTGCGCCGGTAAGCGACTACAACATTAACGTGTTGAAAGTCGGCAATCTCCTGTATGATACGAGCAGAAACGTAACGTTTGTGATAGAAAACACAAAGATTGACACGACCACGAACCGCATAACGGCGAATGGGTACACCGCAAACTGGCTTTTGAATAAGCGCATCATTGCATCGGAATATCACATGACAACTATCGAAACGGGCGTGTACAAGCTGATAAGCGATAATCTCCGGGGAATGACAAGGATTCAAGTTGCACAGGCAACCGGGATGACCGATAAAACGGACAATGTTTTCATTGGCGGGAATTTGCTGGATGAAATTATCCCGTTTCTTGAAGAAAAAGGCATAGGCCACACAATGGAGTGGAATCCCGACGATATGACACACACGTTTCGCCTTTACAAGGGGCGTGACCTGACGGCCGGCATTCACGCTATTGTCTTTTCGGAGGAACAGGGAAGCGCAAAAGACCTTGTAATTAACGACGACGATTCAACCCTTTGCAATGTGGCTTATGTGCAAGGAAGCTTGAGCGGCACAGACAATACTTTTGTTGAGATTGTCGGCGATACAACCGGGGACAATCGCCGGGAAGTGTGGTTCGACACAGCTGTCCGTCAGGAAAACGGGGAAACGGCAGCGGAGTGCAAGGCTCGTGCGCGTGCCTACGGCCAGATGGAGTTGGGAAAGCGAATCCGGCGCAAATCCTTTTCCGTATCCATCGACCCCGAAGACCTTGGTAGGTATTACGCTCTGGGGGATATTGTGTCATGCGTATCCGCCCGATTCGGGGTATCGTTCAGCGCCCGGATCACTGGCATTAAGTACACACTGGACAGCAACAAAGCCCGGACGGAGATCCTATTGGGCGACCCTATTCTTACAGCATTGGGGGCAATGAAATTAAATGGCTAATATCAAAAGTTTCCCGAATAACCAAGATACATACATAGGCGCAGAAGACGTTATGCGCTGGCACCATGGCCGCACATCTGGCGTTTTTGCTGCTGGCAGCAATGCCTCCGTGCAGGCGCTTTCCACGCAGGGAATGGCGGTGGAAGTCTCGGACGGCACCGGATGGATGGCAAATTCCGGAAGGAACGGCATTGTTTGGTGGATTGATAATGAATCCGTTGACGGTGCCAAATTGCAGCTTGCCGTTGATGCGGCAGACGGCGTTCTGAACCGGATTGATCGCGTAATCGTGGAGTGGAAAACCACAAACTACGTGGACTATCCGGAAGTGAAAATCTTGAAAGGCGCAAAATCTGGGAAGGCAGTAGCCCCGGCGCTGACAAACAACAGCACAATCCGGCAGATCAGCCTTGCGCGGATTTCCGTTGCAGCCGGTACAACCGCTATCACCGCTTCCATGATTACGGACGAGCGGCTTGACGCTTCGGTGTGCGGGCTGGTGACGGAAAAGGTGGGCATTGATACCAGCACAATGCAAAGTCAGTTTTCCACACTTTTGCAGGAAACGCAGGCACAAGAAAAAGATGTGCTTGATGATACCACGGCACAAGCCACATCGGTTCTGGATTCCATCAACCGGGAGCTGGCAGACCTGGAAGCCGGTACGGGGGTGGAGCTGAAAAAGCTCCTATTCACGGATACCAGCGTACCGGTATCCGCGTTTGTGGCTGATTCCACCTATCAGGATTATCCATTCCGCGCGGCGATCGCGCTGACGGGGGTGTTGGATACCATGATTCCAGAGGTGGTTCTTGGCGTGGCAGACGCAATTGACGGCAATTTTGCCCCTGTTGCGGCTACCTACAACGGCGGTGTGTATCTGTATGCCGCAAGCGCCCCGGAATCGACAATTACAATTCCCACCATTATTTGCTGGAAAGGCGGTGTAAGCGCATGATTGGCAGAGTAAATACCGGGGGCGGTGGTTCCGGCGGCACCCTTACCGTCACTGCCCCGGCGAATGTCACCGTGACTGTTTCCAAGGACGGCAAGGCAAAGACCAAGAACTCCGGCACCAGCGGCGTGGTGGTCTTCAAGGGGCTTGCAAGCGGGACGTGGACTGTTACCATCACCGGTGACGGCAAGACCGCCCAAAAGAATGTTGTGGTCACAACCGATTATTCAACCGTGATTGCATTTTTCGCAGCTACTATCAACATCACCTATCCCGCCGGTTCGACCTGTACTTGCTCTGACGGCACAACAACTCTATCCGCCCCCGACACCAGTGGTACATGGGCTTGTATCGTACCGAACGCAGGGACGTGGACGGTGAGTTCCACCGATGGGGATAAGTCAAAAAGTGCCGATGTCGTGATAATTACCAACGGCCAGACCGAGAGTGTTACGCTGCTATATATCACTTATCTGTTCAAGGACGGTGAAACTTATGATTCGCTGACCGGCGGATGGGGTGGGACGGTTAACGCTGAAAAGCAAGCACTAGAGTTTCTTGTCGCAGCGGGAGAAACAGTCAATATGGCTACGAAAAGCAAGGTTGATATGACTGACTACAGCACCATATCCGCTAAGACCGACGCAAATATTCGTGGCGTTTCTCTTTCATTGATTATTGAGGATTCCTTCGCATCGAGTAGACCGTTGGCACAGGCAGCTCTCGCTACTGCCTCGGATGAAGTAAGCCTCGATATATCCAACATCACCGGTAGCCACTTAATCCGGCTCGCTTCGTACTCTGAAAAAGGCGGCATCCGGTACGTCTACGAAGTCTCTATGCAGTAAGGGGGCTGTAACGCTTGAAAACAATTTATATTGGTTCAGAATTTAAGTGCTACGTTACCTCTGGTGAAGGCCTGACGCCTATTGAAACGGATTCCTTCGACGGTAAGTGCGACGCCTATATTGAGGGTTATCGCTTCATCCCAGCAGGTCAGACGTGGACACGCGCCGACGGCGTGATATTTGCCGGTGAGATGATCGCCCCGTGGAAGCCGTGGGCAGAGTTGGACACCGCCCAACGGGAGTATGAGCGGGAGCAGTATCAGGCTCTCGCTGCTCAGAACGCCGAGTACGAAGCCGCATTATCCGAAATCGAAACCGCTCTGGGGGTGAACGCATGACCATCGAAGAACGGAAGCAGAGAATCCTCGCGAAAATCGCGGAAATGAAAGCCAGCGGCGGCGAGGAACAGCTGAAAGAGCTGGATGAAGCTTATAAGAAAGGGGTTGACAGTCTGTGACACAAGAGGAAAGAAAAAGCATCATGTATGCCCAGGGGCGGGCGAACGCGCTTGCCTTGCAGGAGAAAGCCCCGGACATGACAGGCACCGAACTGAACGCGGCGGATAGCGACATTCCCAGTTTCAAGGCTGCTGTCGCAAACAAAAACATGCTGGAGCGCAAGGCCGGGTTTGTGTGTCAATCGTCTGCTGGCCGCGTGGTGCGGCTGGTGCAGCCCTACGACAGCACTATCTATACCCAGGAGCCGGAGGAACTTCCCGCACAGTGGGGGTTTGCTTGGAGCACCGACCCAGCTAAAGCGTTGCCGTTCGTCGCCATGGCTACCAGCCCCTACAATAAGGGCGACTGCTGCACGGAGGGCAGCAAAGTGTACCGCTCCACGTTGGACAATAATGTATGGTCGCCGTCCGCATACCCTCAGGGCTGGGAAGAGGTGAACGTATGACGGTAAAGCAAATTCAGTGCCTTCTGGCCTATCTGGGCTATTCTACAGGCGCAATTGACGGAGCCGACGGCAAGAACACGCAAGCGGCAATTCGGGCGTTTCAAGCCGACTACGGGCTTACCGTGGACGGGATTCCGGGGGCGGCTACCCAGAAAATGCTGATTGGCGCGATTGCCGGGACGGCGGTCAAAGTGGGGAAGCCGGAAAGCAGCGACGCGCCGAAAACCGGGACGTTCTGGGACGATATCCGGTACTTTACCCGTGAGGAATTCCGGTGCCAGTGCGGCGGGAAATACTGCAATGGCTTCCCCGCAGAACCGGTGGAGGAAACCGTCCGCATGGCCGATGAGATACGCCGTCGGGCGGGGGTCCCCCTGAATGTGAATTCCGGTGTGCGGTGCAAGCGGCACAACGCCGAGGTGGGCGGAGTATCCAACTCCCTGCACACCACGGGACAGGCCGTAGACCTCTCAGGGGCTATCTCCCCGGAGAAACTGTATGCTATAGCGCAGGAGGTACAGGCCGAGAAAATCCCCGGGTGGGGCGGCCTGGGGCTGTACGGATGGGGGATTCACGAGGACAACGGGAAGTACAGCCGGTGGAACGGCTGAGAAGGGAGTATGCCAATGGAAGAAACGGAAATCGCCGGGAGGCTTTCTGCGGTAGAACAGCGGAGCAAATCCAACTCCCACCGTCTGGACGCGCTGGAACGGCACACGGAAGCGGTGAACACGCTGGCAACGTCTGTTGCCGTCATGGCGGAGAAGGTGGAAGTTACCGGGGAGAAGGTTGACGGCCTCTGCACGGACGTGCAGGAGCTGAAATCCGAACCCGGCAAGCGGTGGAAGTCGGTTGTGGAAAGAGTCATCTACATCGTCGTGGCCGCTGTCGTAGGGTTTATTCTTGCCCGGCTTGGGCTGGGCTGATTTTTAAGGAGGAAAACAAAATGTACGAACTGAAAGACACCATCGAGGGCATGACAAGCGCTGACTATAAGGAGCGCTTTAAGGCCGAGTACCAGCAGGTAAAAATCCGGTACGACAAACTGGACGCAATGACCGTGAAGTACGAGGCTGGAACGTTGCCGTTCACCCCCAACTGCTCGCTCGACCTTCTGAAAGAGCAGAAGAAGCACATGGGGAATTACATCCGTTGCCTGAAAATCCGCGCTGAGATCGAGGGCATTACGCTTTAAGGAGGAAAACAAAATGATTAACTGGGTTGTACGTATCAAAAACAAGAACTTCTGGCTGGCCGCAATTCCCGCGCTGCTTCTGCTGGTGCAGACGGTGGCCGCCCTGTTCGGCTTTACGCTGGACTTGGGCGAAATCGGCGACAAGCTGCTGGCCGTGGTGAACGCCGTGTTTGCCCTGCTAGTGATCCTGGGCGTGGTCAATGATCCTACCACCGCCGGTATCGCTGACAGCAAACAGGCAAGAACCTACAGTTCCCCCAAGGAGGACTGATGTGGTAAGTGGATAAAGTCCCGTGGAATCGGGTAATTCTGGATGAATTCTGCTCTCTGGCAATTCTCACGCCGCTGGAGGAAAAGATCATCCGCACCCGAGCCGCCGGATGGAGCCGTGTACAGCAGTGCCACGCTTACGGAATGTCCCTTGCCACATTAGATAGGTATATTAGGAAGTTGAAAAACTCCTATAACAGTGTGCAGGAGTATAGCTACATACTCCCCAAAAACATAGACTTCTGATAGCTTTTTGAAGGATATGTGATTGTAAGTCGGTAGGGAAACGAGAGTTTCCCTACCGATTTTTTTGTTATTCTGATAGGTAGAAAGGGGGCGTTGCCTATGGCTGAATTTCAAAGCTTTAATCCAAATCCCCGCGCCGCGAAAGTCGGCGATTGCGCAGTCAGAGCTGTGGCAAAGGCTCTTGGAATTGACTGGTATCAATCATACGTTGAGCTGGCCAGCGAGGGGCTGACTCAATGTGATATGCCTAGCGCAAATAACGTATGGGGTGCGGTGTTACGGCGGCACGGATTCAGGCGGGCGGCAATCCCGGCGGAATGCCCGGATTGCTACACCGTAGGCGATTTTATCCGGGAATACCCTGACGGGATCTACGTTGTCGCGCTGAAAAACCACGTTGTTGCCGTGGAAAACGGCGTTTTGTACGATACTTGGAACTCAATGGACGAAAATCCTATCTATTTTTGGAGGCGTGAATGATGGCAAATCCTTATATGCAGCCCAACTACCAATCCGGCTATTTTCAGCCCAACTATTTCCAGCCGCAAATGCCCATCGGGCAACCGCAGATACCCGTCCAAGGCCAACAGCCGCCCCTTGATGACCGAATTTGGGTAGCTTCGGAATCTGCGGCGGAGGCGTTTATCGTCACGGCAAACGGATTTGTGCGGCTCTGGGACAGCAATAAGCCTGTATTCTACGAAAAGCGGACGGACGCGCAAGGGCGACCAATGCCGATTGTAGCGTATGAATACAAAATCCGGGACGTAGGAGCTACCCCGGAGGCAGTCAGCGCAGGATTTGAGCAGCGGCTTTCTGCTGTAGAGGAACGGCTGAACCAGCTGACAGATGGAAAACGCGATGCCAAGAAAGCGGAGGTAAAACGCAATGATGCCTAATCCTATGCAGATGATTTCCCAATTCCCCCAATTTATGCAGCAGATGAGGGGGCAAGACCCACAACAGCTGCTTAATCAGCTTGTACAGAGCGGGCGCGTAAACCAGAAACAGCTTAACCAAGCCCAGCAAATGGCACAGCAGATGCAGGGGCAGTTTGAGCAATTCCGGGGCATGTTCGGCTTCGGAGCGCCTAGAAGGTAAACAATAATCTGGCCAGATTTTGTTATATTTTTCATCTTTTGAAAGGAGAACAAAATGAGTATTACAGCAAGTGAAATGACCCCCGCTGATATCAGAGCTGTCACCGATGGCAACAACGGCGGCTATGGCGGAGGTTGGGGCGGTGATTGGTCTGCATGGATCATCATTTTCCTGATCTTTGGCTTCTTTGGCTGGGGCGGCAACGGCTGGGGTGGAGGCTTCGGCGGTCGTGGTTCCGGCGCTGGCGTGGTGGACGGGTATGTTCTCGCGTCCGATTTTTCCAACATTGAGCGGAAAATTGACGGCGTGAACAACGGCGTTTGCGACGGCTTCTATGCCATGAATACCGGGATGCTCAATGGGTTTGCAGGCGTGAACCAGAATATCAGCAACGGTTTCCAGGCGGCGGAGCTTTCCCGGTGCAATCAGCAGGCCGCCTTGATGCAGCAGCTTTTCCAGATGCAGATGGCAAATCAGGAGTGCTGCTGCGAAAACCGCGCCGCTATCCAGGGCGTGAACTACAATCTGGCTACCCAGAGCTGCGACACCCGGAACACCATCCAGAACACCACCCGGGACATTATCGACGCTATGAACTGCGGTTTCCGCTCCATTGACCAGCGCTTGACCGCCCAGGAGCTGGCGGCGAAAGATCAGAAAATCGCCGATCAGAATCAGCAGCTCTTTATGGCGCAGCTGGCCGCTTCCCAGAATGCCCAGAATCTCACGATCAAGGGCTATGTGGAGAACCAGTTCGCGTACTACAATCCCCGCCCGGTTCCCGCTTATCAGGTGCAGAATCCCAACTGCTGCTACGGTAACGGCTACGGCTGCGGGAGTGTAGCGTAAGGAGGGACTAGCATGGCGGTTGAACTTACTGCGAACGCTGTCCAGGCGGTGCCCGCCGGACAAAACGTGCTATTTACCGATACGCCGGTGAAATGCGGGCGGGGGTATGTTGTTCACCGTGAAGGCGCTGGGCTGGTGACACTTCGGGGCATTTGCAATGGATGTTCCCCGATCGCGCGGTATCGCGTGCTTTTCGTGGGAAATATCTCCGTGCCTACCGGCGGAACCGCTGGGGCTATCAGCGTAGCGCTGGCGCTGGGCGGTGAAGCGCTTCCCACCACCACGGCGACGGCAACACCCGCCGCCGTGGGAGATGCATTCAACGTGGCGACTTCCGCGTTTGTGGATGTTCCCCGTGGGTGCTGCGTAGCGTTATCCGTGCGCAATGTCTCCGCGCAGGCAATCGATGTTGCCAACGCCAATCTGATGATTGAGCGCGTGGCCTAGGAGGTGAAATTATGAAGCACTGGGAACAGTTGAGAGATACACTTTGCCGGGAACTGGACGAAATCGCCGAAAAAGGCGAACTGTCCGCCGGTGATCTGGAAACCGTGGACAAGCTGACGCACACCATGAAGAATCTGGACAAGATTATGATGGGTGAAGGATACAGCAGTGCCGGGGACTGGTACGCCATGGGCAACTATGGACGGGATGGCTATAGAGCCGATTACCGGGACAGCGTGAGCTATCGAGGCCGTAAACGCGATAGCATGGGGCGCTACAGCCGCGCAGACGCCAAGGAAGATATGGTGGATAAGCTGCGGCGCATGATTGATGAAGCGCCGGACAGCCGGACGCGAGAGGCTCTGGAAAAGGCCGTCCGTTGTATGGAGGATTAAAAAATGTTGGCAGAGCGGGATTTACTGGAAACAATCGAAGAATGCAAAGCAGTGAAGCGCCCGACTGCGGCAACATGCCAGTTAATGGCCTCATGCTATACCATTCTAGATCACATGTTCCCGGAATATTCCCGCTCTGCTGATGTTTCCCCCGTAAGCTTGTATTCCTCCGCTCCTGCGCCACAAAATGATGAAATATCCGGGAGCGAGTTTGCAATTGCCGCAAATTTAGCGGGAATGAAACGGCTGTTAGAAGTGATGGACGAACACATGGAGTGCATTCGGCTGATATACCCCAAAGAATACGCGGCGATTATGCGGCGGCTCAAAGAATGAGCGGCAAAATTCCGTTGCCAATCCGTTGCCAATTTTCGCCCTAAAAACGTACCGCACGCGGGAAAATATTAAAAACTGTGGTAATATTTTCTAGTAGAATAGTTCGGAGAACGTGGGAATATAGCTGACAAAGCAATAAAAAAGCCCTAGAATAAGTTTCTAGGGCTTTTTCTGCATGGTGACCCGTACGGGAATCGAACCCAGCATATTATTTCTTAAACATGTTGCAGCTCTAAGAGATTCTATTTTTTGTTTCCAATTTCGTTGCCAATTTTACCGTTCGCCGATGGACTGGACGAGAAAAAGTTCCGAAAGTCCTGCGCTCTTTTGGCAATATCCTTCTGCGCTAGGTGCGTGTAAATCTTGTGCATCGTCCCATCATCTGCCCAGCCGCCGATTTCCATAGCTATCTTTTCCGGGACTTGGAGATGGTAAGCCAGAGATGCGAAGCTGTGCCGCAATCCGTGATTCCCGACTTTCGGCAGTCCGTTGGCGGAACAAATCTCGTTTATCCTTGTGCAGATCCACCCACCGGTCAGGTTGACGACATAGCCTTCCTTGTTATCAACCGCCTTTAGTGCTTCCATCAACGGCTCAATAATCGGCACCGTGCGCCGGGAGGAATCGTTTTTATTCTGCTTCTTGTGAACCAGTTTGCCGCCGTCTCCGGCCACTCTTGCCCCGCGAACGTATATGATCTCGTTTTCGAGGTCAACGTTGTCCCACGTCAGCGCAAGCATTTCAGACCGGCGCAAACTGGACAGTTCCAGCAGAGCGGCTATTTCTATCGGTTCGCCCTTTATGGCGTTTACAAACACCGGTATCTGGTCTGGGTCGAGGAACGGCTTTTCGTTGTATTCCTTTTCCGGCAGGGTCACGCGCGGCCTGCGTCCGGTTTCCTCAAATATCGCTGCGGAGATCAGCATCCACACGTTTTTGATATACTTCGGGGACAGTGATTTCGCTTCCCTGCGGATGGCGGCTTGCCACTGATCGTCCGTGGTGGTGTATACGTCAGCCGCCATCATGCTTTGGAAACGCTGCTTGCGGTAGGATTCATACGCATAAATCGTTGACGGCGACTTGAACCCCTTCCGGTCGGCTATATATTTATCAAGCGCGTCCCCCAGCGTCTTCCCCCGCTTACCGGGCGCGGCCTTCGCTTCGATAACGCCGTGCTTCATGGCCAGATATTCGGCCACGCATTCATCATAGCTATCTTTTGTAATAGATACGCGGCGATTCTCTATCAATACACGTGTGTGCCACGCGCCGGAGGGGAGCTGCTCTATTTTGGGCAGCTTTATTTCCGGCTCCTTTTTCTTTTTTGGCATAAGAAATCCCCCTTTACATACGGTTAGAAAAAATAGCAGACCGCCGAAACGGTCTGCCACTGCCTTTGAGAACTAGGTGGGGCGACGCTCCCACATCTCCTAACAAGGGTGACGGCTGCCCGTTCCGTCCTCTAGTTCTTTCTGCTTTTGAGCAACGCGGCCTTGGTTTCGATAATATTTAACGGACTATGTAGAACCCCACGTTCAACCATGTTCAAGTAGGCAAGCGCTTTTACACGGATGCTTTTCTTTATATTTTTGTTTTCCAAAACATAAGGCACATTGTTGATATTGTATGGGCGTAGTACATGTTCCGGGAGGACGGGGAACATATCACAGATAATAAAAGCCCTGTCTTTTCCGTATATCGGCGCTATGAGGTAATGCACGCAGTTTCCAAAGCCGTGCCGTCTCTCGCTTTCATATATCAGCCGCCTGTATTTATCTACGTTGGTACTCATTGGAACCATCCACAGGACGCCGGATTTGTCAGCTATAGCGTAGTAGTGGGGGCGGCTCTCCTGCTTATTCTTCATATAGCGGTTGTTGCCATATTTTTCAAAGAAAGCATCACGGATTATGTATATTCCGGAGTCCTGTATCTCTGTCATTTGTTATCCCCCAAAAAAGAATGCCGAACCGGCATGGCGGCCAGCCCGGCATTTTCAGGCCGGAGTTTTGTATCCCGCTCCCGGCAGGCGGCAGTCTTACAACAAGCCGAAGTCTTATATCCCGCTCTCGGCAGGCGGCAAATTAGGGCGGACGATGAACGTCGTCTATATAGCGTAGGTGGTTATCCTACGTCTATATTGTACCCTGAGAAATGGGAAATAGCAATAGACAGATTGGCCAAAAATGGGAAAATATTTCCGGCAACCGTAAAAATTTATCTTACCTCTGAATCCATCCGATTCCCGGGTGCATGATATCGAGGATGAGCCAGCCTACGAGAAAGATTACCAGCACCGCAATGGAAATGCCCATAATCAGAATGACCCGCCGATTCTGGCGGTTGAGAAGGCTGTAGTGCGTTTGCAGCTGCATGGTGTGCCGCCTGTAGTCCTCGCTCTGGCGGATGATCGTTGCCTGAAGATATTCCACATATTCCTCCATGGACTGGCCGGGAGCGGGAAGCACCGGGTGCTCCTCCGGGGTGTACTGCACGGCGGCCTCAATGCTCTGCACAAGCCTTGCCGTCGGCTCCGTCGCGCCATTCAGGGCGCGGCAGATCGTGGCCTTGGATACGCCGCAGGTTTCTGCCAGCTCCTGCTGGGACATGCCCCGCTCCTTCCGTAGGGCTTCCAATTCTGATAAATGCTCGGAAATATTCATAAAACCTCCTCCAAAAACGGAATGTTTCACATATGGAACGATTGTTGCGCAAATGGAACGGGAATTTCACATCTGGGGCTTTACGAAACGCCTGTGTGGGGTGTATGGTGGTATTGCAACCGGCAAGGGACACACGGCGTTACCGGCGGCAAGCCCCGCCACCTTGTGGCACGGGTGGCGGGGCAAATTATCCACATTCTTGTAAATATTTGTCACGCAAATAGTCAGCTAGTGCAATATTAGAGGCGTCCAGTTTGCCCTTGTATTCCATAAGTGCTTCGTATGCCTTTGCAATTCTATTCCTTTTCCCAGTTGCGGTTTTTAAGCTTTTTGCCTTCATATCAACATCAGCAAAGTATTTCTTAATAAATTCGTTGGTATTATCGCTAAATCCATCTTGCAGTTTTTGTAATGCTTCGCTGGGCTTTGCCCCGGACAGTGGAAGATATTGCTCGATGGATGCCAGATGACCATATCTTTCAAGCAAAATATTCATCCGAGAAAAGAACACACCAGGGTCTGAAGTTTCATCAACAATGGTTGAACTTTCTCTAATGATTCTCAAATCGTTCTCGGCCATTTGCACGTACATCTTCTGTTGACTGCGCGATTTGGAACTTTGGGTTGTGGCCAACTTCCGCGTGTGGGATATGCCCGTTCCCGGAATTGACGAACGGGCTGCTATATCACCTTTTGAGTTGACGGTTACGCCGCCATGCTTTCCGCCGATACTTATGCTGGTTGTTTTCTTCCCGAAATTTAACTTGATTCCCGGTATGATTTTAACACTTTTTCTAAAATTCCACCCCATAACATTGCCCCCTTATCATCTAGATCTTTCTTTAAGCTTGCAGATATTCTGAATATACCCTGCAACTTTATCTTGATATACAGGATCTTTAATCTTTTTCAGAATTTGCAGAGCGTCTTCATACCGCTTGACTTTGATGTATAAATCAGGGAGCCGGAATGTCCAGCGGGAACCGTTGAACGCAAGGCCGCCGTTATCCCATATGGATTCCCAAAATTTGATTAGTTCATCAATATCACCGGTTTCCTCAAATTTACGCTCGGCTTCCTTGATTTTAGAAAACTGGTGATCCTGCAAATCGAGATGATCATCCAAGGCTTTTAACTCTCTGTATAATTCTGGGTTTGACTCTTTATAAGAATCTGTAATTTCTTTGCTCCTTTTTCGGCTTTCAGCAACATGCTTTTCAGAATAATGGCGTAATTTCTCCTCCTCGTCCATAACGATATCCTTCCAGCCCCTTCCGTCTCCTGAACCAATGATTGTATTTATAGTCCAAACGTTAAACTCATAACCGAAAGGCGACCCTTCAATAGTTTTATTCGGTGACTTGTGCATATACGGGACATACCCGTTTTCTTGCAGTTCGGCTTCGCCTTTTCGTGTCAGTTTATATTTTCTGTCGGCGATAAAGGATTCAAGGGCTTTGGTAGGAGCAACGGCTATGATCTGCGAAACAATATCAGCCTTTTTACCGGATACTGAAATGCCGAGAGAATCGGCCATCTCCTTGAGTTTAGGGATCGTTAGAGATGGAAGCATTTCAGCAGCGGTGCAATACTCTATAAAGCCACGCTCTCGGAGAGAATCTAACTTAGCGCCTACATTCCGTATGCCATATTCAAACCACCAGAAACCGGGGTATCCGTTTTTGGGATGTGGGTATGTACCATATGAGCAGTATTCCAGTAAAAGAATTTCAGCCACATATAATCCAGATTTAGACGGGAAAGAAATTCTTTTTCGTTCTTCAAACGGGATTACTCGCTTCTGTAAATAATTGCCGTCTGCCCCGGTAATGGCTGTTGGCGCTGTATCCGTGTAATATTCGGCTGGACGGTAGTGTTGCTTTTCGGATTCCGGGATAGGCGGCTCTTGCGAAAACTTCCCCGACTTGGATTTAAGGAAGTCAAATAATCCCATATAAACTCCTTCTTTCTATTGGCATCAGCAGGATGCTAGGTATTTCCACATGAAAATAATACCACGCTCGGAAAATAATTTCAACGAAAAGAAAAATTTTTGTGCATTTTTTTAATTAGTCCGATTTATTGGACATATGGCGTGCTATTATACGCTACGTAAGCAAACAAACGTTTATAAATACACAATGGAGGGTACAGACATGAAGGAAAGAGAAGAACTGATCCGGTACATATCCAATTTGGCAGAAGCAGACATGAAGAAAATCATTCAGCGTCTTCCAGAATTGATTTCAAAACTCGAAGCGCAAGGGCTGCCTGTTCGTCTGTTAAAGGATACACATATTGAATAAGCCGCGCTTTTACGTCAGACAGCTCACTGGGAACGGTGAGCTGTTCTTTTTTGTCGGCGCTGTCCCAACCCATAAGGAATGATGTCGTTACGCCGATTGCGCTTGCAATTTTTTCGAGCCGATCAATTGGAATCTTCTCCGTCTGCCCGGTAGCATACCGCTGTAAAGCAGACTTTGGAATACCTGTTTTATCCGATAAATCGCCATAGGAGATATCCTTGCAAGTTATCGTTTCTAGGATTCTCTTTGAAATATCGCTCATAATGGCACCTCCCTTCTGCGTATAGAATAACACGGTTATCCCAAAATTGCAATACCGGAACAAAAAATTTTTCAAAATTGTCCCAATTTTGGGTTGACAAATGAGGAGAAGCGTGATAGTATAAAGGCGTCCCAAAAATGAGACGGAAGGAGGGCAAAGCATGTCGACGAACAAGTTAAAAGGGAAGATTGTAGAAGCGGGATTTACTCAGCGGTCTCTGGCTCTGGAAATCGGTATGTCCAAAAACACATTGAATTCCAAGGTGAACGGGAAGATTCCGTTTAACACTATCGAGATAGAGGCTATATGCGAGAAGCTTGGCATCACCGACCCGGCAGAAAAGGCACTTATTTTTTTACACTAATCGTCCCAAAAATGGGACAAGCCTAGCAAACCAGATAACGGGAGGGAGTTGCCGATGGCGTCCAACACTTTCACACATTTCACAGGGAAAACAAAACGGATTCAGACGCCGAAGCGAAAAAAGAAGCCAAAGAAAAAACGAAATCACAAGAATAAATACGAGCATTCACGGAGGGGGTGAGGGTGTAAATGGACGCATCCATGATTCTTTCAATAATCGGAATCGCGCTTGCCTGCTATTCGCTTGGATACGGCGTCAGGGGATTGGCGGAATCATCGAGAAAGCGAAATAATCAGCGAAGCGACACTGATAAGAATGGAAGCTGCTGAAAGAGTAACGTGGATAATTTCAAAACGGTTTTCTTTCATGTATTCTTTTCTATCTTGCTTCCGGGCTTCTCGCCGCTGAGCCTGAAACAGATCGTATACACTGATTTTGCCGTTATCCGCTTTCTTTTTGCGCATGTAATCACCACCCTTCTGGGTGATTGTAGCACGGCAAAAATCATTTATCAATAGCCGAAACGGCCTGAAAAGGCCGTCCGCCGGAACCGCCCACCCGGCGCTGATGATGGCAGGGCAAACACCGTGACAATATGAGCGCCCCCGCGTTTATGGCTCTGGGTATTGGGTATCCATCCCCATGTAAAAGGCACGACCACCCGGAAATTGCTCGACGGGGCTTGACGGTGAAGCAAATATTGGGGAGCTGGCATTCAGCTTGAATGAAAAATTTAGTAAAGGAGGAAATGAAAATGCCTGAGAAAATCGTAACCGTTCTCGAAAATATCGCGGCTGTAAAAGGCCAGGACTACGTTGAGGGGCTGGTGGATATGGCGAATATCCTTGCCCCCAAGGTAAAGCCCGCAGATAAAGAGAGCGAGGGGAAAAACAATGCCTAGAATCCAGCAGTATGCCGAGCGCTACGCAGTGGAGGATTTCTGGAAGGAAATCGACCGCTGCTGTCCCCTGGCGGGGATTCAGAGCGATAACGCTGTAGCGCTAGAAGAAAAAACCGGGGTAGACCATCAGACCCTTCGGAACTATCGGAAGGGCAAAACCGAAATGCGGGTAAGCGTCCTGAAAAAGCTGGTGACCACCCTCCACCCCAACCCGGCGGTGATTCTGAAAACCCTGGGGTACTCTGAGAAGGAGATACGGGCGTTTGCGAGGGAATGGCAGTAATTTGAAATCTACGGCAGAATGCCAAAATTGAAAGGAGTTATTTATGGCGAAATACAAAGTTGGGGATAAGGTGCGGATTGTGAGTAAGAGTCCGCAGAGGTACTGGAACCCAGAGATGGACAAGTGGCTGGGCAAGACTATGACGATCACGGGCTCCGGCCGCAACCGCGATGGGGAGACTTACTATCGCATGTTTGAAGATAGAACCTTCGAGCACATCTGGTGGTACTGGTACGAAGATATGATTTCCGGCCTTGCAGAGCCTAAGCAGGAACCCTGCACCGTGGAACTCCGCTTTGACGGGATGATTACCACGGCCACGCTGAAACGGGGTGGGCGGGACGTGAAGACCGCAGAAGCCCAGTGCAATCCGAAGGATACCTATAGCAGAGCGGAGGGTGCGAGGGTCGCCGTTGAGCGGCTGTTTGAGAAGAAGCGCAAGGAGGACAAGCCAAAGGAGAGCAAGCCGAAGATGGGGGACAAGTTCGTTGTCACGAAAGAGGACGGTAAGTATGGTCATCTCTTCAATACCGGTGAAATCGTAACGTTGCTAAAGGCCCTCAAGAACGGAAATTTAAGGCTTGTTAATGAAGCGGGCTTAGTTCAACTGCTTCCCCCGAGTGAGGTTCGCCCCTACAAGGAGAAATCCAAATGATGCCAAGATGAAGGGAGATTGAAAGTGATGAAAAAGCGGCTTGCAAAGAAGCGCGCAAAGGCATTTCTGGAAGGCCGGATGGCGTACCCAAAAATTGAGGATACGTTCCTCTATAGCACCGATGGTGACTACTGCGTAAAGGTGGTTGCCGTGATGCCGGAACCTGTTCGGCGGGAGGTTTACGCCTACGCCCGCCGTGCTGGGTGGGATGGCAACCACTGGGACGCGCCGGATGTGCTGAGCACTTTGTATCCGGATGAGGCGGCAAAATGATGCCGAACGAGGTTGCCCAGCTTCGCACCATGGCGGAGATATTCCGCCGCTTGCGGGAGGAAAACGTCAAGTTGCGGGAATCCTTGGGCATGGAAACGGAGGAAAGCAAGGCGTTCGACGATGAGAACGCGGAGCTTTTTGCCGTAGTCCACCGAAATCATGCGGTCAGGGGGTGATGATATGGCAAGCAGGAATAAACCCATGGATGCTCGGTGGGAGCCGGTGCCGGAGAACCGGAAGCCGTTCAGTATCAGGGAATGCGTTTTCCGTGTTTGCCCCTATGCGGGGCTGAATCTGGTGCTTTTCTGGTGGCAACAGGCTGATTTGCTGGCAGACGAGGCGGCAGTTCCCGCAATGTGGGTGTGCGCTATCCTGATGGGCGCCGGTATCGGACGGTGCATCAGAGGGCGATAAAGGATACACATCTTAAAAACAGGAGGATTTCTAATGTACGATCCAAAATCAATTTTGCAGATGGCAAGGGGCGCGTTTCAGGAGCGCGTGGATTTGGAGATGGCGAAAGTCATTGACAATATCCTTGACCCCAACACCAAACCGACGCAGAAACGAAAGCTGACGCTCACAATCGAGTTTACACCGGACGATGATCGGCAGAACATCGGCGTCAGCGTTGCGGTAAAATCGGCGCTTGCGCCTACTACGCCCGCGAGAACAACCCTTTGGGTTGCTGGGGATGACAGCACTGGAGAGTGCCAGGTTGTCGAAATGGTGCCCCAGGTTCCGGGGCAGATGTCCATGGACGGAGAAGAGCAGGAAGCCCCCGCGTCTCTGAAAATAATCAAAATGGCCTGATAGGAGGAAAAACAATGTTGAAAGAAGCAATCGAAAAAATTCAGGAACTATGTGCGCCGCACCTGTTCACGTCCGGAAACCATGATTTTATTGCTGACGCAGAAGGTGGCTATGCCGAGGTGAAGCCTGATCTGGAAATTGTAGATAATATCCAGCTTTCCAGCCTCGACGCCATGGTAGCGTTTGTAAAAACGGAGGCGGTACAGAGATACAGCGCCGTTTATATCACGGTTCCCGATCACAAAACGGTAAAGTGCTTCACCCACCCATCTGCGGAGCTTCGTAACAACCGCGAGTACCCGTATACTGCAAATGCGACCGATGTTCCCGGCTGGAATGAGAAGGTGTCCTTGCCATTTGAAGAGGCATTGATCGCTCTGCGCACAAGATTCCAGCCCACGGCGGATACGGAGTATGCCTTGAAACTGCTATCCGATATCACCACTGGGAGCAAAGTTACGTACAACGACAATGGCATTGCTACCAGCGTTGTCACCAAGAAGGGCATCGACCTTCAATCCAATGCGTCCATCCGACCCATTATCAAGCTGCGGCCTTACCGCACGTTCCAGGAGGTTGAGCAGCCGGAATCTCAATTTCTCATTCGTATCAATGAAAGAAACATTTCTTTCATTGAAGCCGACGGTGGCATGTGGAAGCTTTCCGCCCGGAATACGGTAAAGAAATACTTGGAAAAGGCGCTGGAATCCGAAATTCAGAGCGGGCACGTCGTGGTTGTTCTTTAATAAAAAGCCGCCCCCGATGTTACAGCACCGGGGACGGCAAGCGATATAAAAAATCTCTACCATTTACAATATATCAAATGGAGAAAGGAAAGTCAATGGATGATGTTGGTGTGAATCCGGATTGCGATTATCTGTACGATTCCCAGGCAACGGACGAGAAAAGGCCGGTGTGCATCTGCTGTGGGAGAACCGTGGGACACAGATACTGGAAAATCCGGGGCGATGTCATTTGCGACCTCTGCATGGACAGCCGGGAGGAATGGCGGGATATTTCCTATGATTGAGGTGGATTATGGCGGATAAAAAAAGCTGCCTGTGGTACGAGAAGGCCACGGCAAGCATTTACTTCCCGGAGGGTCATGTGTGCTGTGACCTCTGTGCCTGTATGGAAACATACGCCCGGAAGCAGTGCCGGTTGACCGGGGAGTATCTGCTGGATACAAGAGCAACAGTTGGGTATGAATGCCCGCTGGAATTTAAGGAGGAAGACAATGGCGAGAATGTTTCGGTTCCTGACCGCTGACGAAATCGAGGTCAAGGTCAAGCAGGTCAAGGAAAATGGCCTGGTGTGTCTGCTGTACAAGACGGCAAGGACGGACATGGACTTGCTGGACGAGACTGTAGGGGCGGGCAACTGGACGAACGACTACAAGGAGATCAAGGGCAATCTGTACGCCGGTATCGGGATTATCCAGGAAAACGGCGGCATCCAATGGAAATGGGACTGCGGTATCGAGAGCCGGGAGGATGAGGAAGGCAACCAGAAAAAGGGCGAGGCAAGCGATGCTTTCAAGCGCGCCGGGTTCCGCTGGGGCATCGGTAGGGAACTCTACACGTCCCCGTTTGTCTGGATTCCCAGCAATAAGGCAGAGATCAAAGCATCTTCCTTCAACGGAAAGACCCGGTTCAACTGCTACGACAAGTTCAGCGTTGAGAAGATTGCCTATGACGAGAAGACCGGGCGGATCACCGGACTTGCAATCCGCAACGACACAAAGAACCTCCGGGCGTTTGTGTGGCAGCAATCATGACGGAGCTTACATTCACCGAGGCCAAACTGGAAGGCGGCTGGCTGATGGTCAAGCCCTCCCGCTCCGAGTTGGGCAAGGCAATGGCCTTTATCCGAAAGATGAAGGTCGCGCCCTACGACTTATCCCTGAAAGAGCACCGGGAAAAGCGGAGCCTGGACGCAAACGCCTATGCCTGGGCACTGATTCACAAGCTTGCCGCCGCTATGGGGATTCCTCCGGTTGAGGTCTACCGGAACGCCATTCGGGGCGTGGGAGACAATTACACGCCCATGTGCGTCCGGGAGCAGGATGTAGACCGGTTCACACGGAGCTGGCAGAAAAACGGCCTTGGATGGCTGGTGGACAACTTGGGCACGTCTCAGGTGCCTGGGTGCCGGAACCTGGCGGCATACCACGGTTCCAGCACCTACGACACCAAACAAATGGCGCGGCTGATCGACAACCTGATACAGGACTGCAAGGCGCTGGACATTGAAACCCTGCCCCCGGACAAGCTGGAACTGCTCAAGGAGGAATGGCGTTGAGGAAGGAGCGAGGGACTTCACCCGGGGCGAGAAAATGGCGATTGCCCAGCGTGACAGCATTGACGGCTGGACGTGCTGCGTATTCTGCGGCGCTCCCGCCCCTGCCCCTCTGGCATGGAGCAACGCCCACTACATATCCCGGGCGCAGGGAGGGCTTGGCATTGCCCAGAACGGGCTGACCCTCTGCCCCAGATGCCACAACCGGTACGACCAGACCACGGCGAGGATGGAAATGAGGGCGTATTTCCGGGAGTACCTGATGGGCATTTATCCCGGCTGGAACGAAGACGATCTGATTTACAGGAAGGAGAGCACATGAATAATTGTCAATTTGTCGGGCGGCTCACCGCCGACCCGGAGCTGAGAAGAACCCAGGAGGGGACGGCGGTCTGCTCCTACAGTCTCGCCGTCAAGCGGCCAATGACGAAGGATGCCACCGATTTTCTGGACTTCGTCACATGGCGTCAGGGCGCTGAGTACCTGACGCAGTACGGCCATAAGGGCGACATCGTAGCCGTTTCCGGAGCGCTGCAAGCCAGGGACTGGACGGACAAGAACGGGAACAAGCGCCGAGCGTTTGAGGTAGTGACCACAAGTGTTGAGCTGCTTTCCAGCAAGCGCAATTCTCAGGATACCAATACCGGAACGGCGCAAAACGCCGGATACGGGCAGCCCAGCGCCCCACAGCAGACGAACCGGGGCAACGGATACAGTCAGCAGGGGTTCGGAGGATATCAGGAGATCACCGAAGACGACCCCGCCTTGCCGTTCTAGGCCGGAAAAAGCAATCTTTCCCTAAAAAGATTGACAGTATAGTTTGCATTTTCTCTTGGCGGTGGGAGGTGAAACCGCCAGCTTCAAAGGAAGGAGCGAAAACGTGACGATTGAATTTACGATTCCCGGCGTTCCGCAAGGGAAGGAGCGCCCCCGCTTCACCCAGAACGGTGAGACATACACCACAAAGAAAACGAAGGACTATGAAAAGCTGGTGGCATGGGCATACCAGTGCGAAGCCCACGGGGCAAAGTTCACCGGCACTATCCGGGTTGACATTGCGGCAATCTACCCCGTTCCCCATTCGTGGAGCAAGCGCAAGCAGGCAGAAGCGATTGACAATCAGATTCTACCAATGGTGAAGCCCGACTGGGACAACATAGGAAAGATTGTGTGTGATGCCCTGAACGGTATCGCCTACAAGGATGACGCAGCTATCACAGACGCCACAGTCTGCAAGCGGTACGGCACCCGCCCATGCGTGGCGGTTCGCCTCACCGGAGAGGAGGCACCCCGTGACACAGTGTGAGCGTATCCTGCGGCATTTGCAGGATTATGGCAGTATCACCCAGGCCGAGGCTGTCACCGAGTACGGCTGTTACCGGCTGGGTGCAAGGATCTGGGATTTGAAAGCCCAGGGCGTTCCCATCAAGAGCGAAACCGTCACCGGAAAGAACCGGTACGGGGAGCGGACGTGCTTCGCGCGGTACTCCATAATTAAAGAGGCTTAGATATGGAAGATGAAGTAAGAAGCCAATTCACTTTTTACCGCTCATTTTTTGAAGCGGTTTTCAAGATAAAAAACAAGGCCGCAAGGGCAGAAGCTTATGACGCTATTTGCAAATACGCTCTGTTTAACGATGCCCCGGACGTAGACAAAATGTCTGACGCAGCCGCCATTGCCTTTATGCTTATCAAGCCGAATCTGGATGCAAGCAGACGGAAAGCAAAGTCTGGGAAAAACGGCGGAACCAGTAAGCAAACCGCAAGTAAAGCGGAAGCAAACGGTAAGCAAAGCGGAAGCAAAGCGGAAGCAAACGGTAAGCAAGAGCAACCCGCAAGCGAGAAAGAGAGCGAGAAAGAGAAAGAGAACGAGAAAGAGAACGAATGTTATCCCCCTACCCCCTTTTCGCAAATCATCGCAAGTTATTCTTTCTCCGAATCGCTGATGGCGAAAACCACCGCTTGGCTGAAATACAAGTCCGAACGGCGGGAGAGCTACAAGGAACAGGGCTTGAAATCGCTGCTGACCCAAATCCAAAAAAACGCTGCAAAGTACGGAGAACAAGCAGTCATTGACCTGATGGAGCAGTGTATGGCAGCAAACTGGGCAGGGATTATCTGGGACAGACTGATGAAAGGAGGCCCCGCCAATGGAAAGCTTGATGGAAATGCTCAAAGCGAAAGGGTTGGTCACTACCTGTGACTTTGACCCCCGGCAGTATGCCCAACTCCGGGTGGATGCCCTGAACGACGCTATTGGCTACCGGGACAAAGAGGACGGCTACAACTGCCCTATTTGCAAAAACAAAGGCTATGTTGCCCGGTTGGTGGAGAACCCGGACGGCACTTTTTCCCATTCCGTGGCAGATTGCAAGTGTGCAGATACCCGGCGCTCCATTCTACGGATGCAGCGGAGCGGCCTGAAAAACATCATCCGGGATTACACCTTCGACAAGTTCCAGACCCCGGAGCCGTGGCAAGAAACCCTCAAAGCCGCCGCCATGGACTACGCCAAGAATCCTTCCGGGTGGTTCGCCCTGTGCGGTCAATCCGGCTGCGGCAAGACCCACTTATGCACTGCCATTTGCCGTGAGCTGCTGCTGGAAGGCCGGGAAGTAGTGTATATGCTCTGGCGGGATGAAATCGGAAAGATCAAACAGGCTGCCAGAATGTCCGAATTTGACGGCGAAACGGTTGAGCTGCGGAGGATTCTGGACAAGTACAAGACCGCAAAGGTGCTGTACATAGATGACCTTTTCAAGACCGGGAAAACGGCAGAGAATGCCACCCAGCGCCCCACAGCGGCAGATATCAACTATGCGTTTGAAATCTTGAACTACCGATACAACAACCCGGAACTGCTGACCATTCTGTCCACGGAGTTGACGGAGGATGAACTGCTGGATATTGACGAAGCGATCGGAGGCAGGATTTACGAGCGGGCAAAAGCCTACTCCATCGGCAAAGACCGGGGGAAAAATTACCGTGTGCGGAACACACACAGACTGTGAGGGGTGGGTATGATGGACGAAAAACCCGGCCAGTACATCGATTCGGAAAGCCCCTTTTGCAGAAACTGCACGCGGGACGATTGCCCCACCAACGGGGACGGATGCAAGGCGTGGGAAACGTATTTCATCGATAACTGGAACAAAAACATCATGAAATCAATTGGAAACCACAAAAAACAACGCCAATTTTTCCGGTACGAGCACCCGGATTTGGTGAGAGAGGGGATTGTTTTTGAGAATGAATGACTTGGAGCAGATGGCAATCGAGCGTCTGAAAGCCGCCTCTGATATGTCGCTCATGGCGTATCAGCAGCCTTTGGTGATCTGCATTTCAGGCGGCAAAGATTCCGGGGTTATCACCGAGCTTGCGGTGTGTTCCGGCATCCCCTGCGAGTTCCAGCACAACCACACCACGGCTGATGCCCCGGAAACGGTGCGGTTTGTCAGAAGTGAGTTCAAAAGGTTGGAGGAAAAGGGCTACAAATGCACAGTGAATATGCCGACTTACAAGGGGCAGAGGGTGTCCATGTGGAGCCTGATTCCACAAAAGCTGATGCCTCCCACCCGGCTGGTGCGGTACTGCTGTGCCGTTCTGAAAGAAACAGGTGGGGCAGGACGGTTCATCTGCACCGGCGTTCGCTGGGCTGAATCTGCATCCAGAAAAAACAATCGTGGAATCTACGAAAAATTGGGCGCAACTAAGGATAAAAACATCATTCTTGCCAACGACAATGACGAAAAACGGATGCTTTTTGAAAACTGCCGTTTGAAAGCAAAGCGGGTTGTGAATCCTATCATCGACTGGGCAGACGAGGATGTTTACGGATTTTTGGAAGATGCAAAAGTCCCGATGAATCCGCTCTATGCCGAGGGACAATGCCGTGTGGGATGTATCGGCTGCCCGCTGGCGAAAAGGGAAAGTCGAGAAGCAGAGTTCGCAAGATGGCCGAAGTACAAGCAGCTCTATGTGAACGCATTTGAACGGATGCTGGAGGAACGCAAACGGCGTGGCAAGCTGGATGGCTCGTGGCGTATGGGAACACTCGCAGAAGATGTGTTCCGCTGGTGGATGGAGTACGATGTGCTACCGGGACAGACCAGTATGGAGGATTTTCAGTGAGCAAGGCGAAAATGTACGGCTGTTTCAAGCCGGTGAAGCGGAATTGCACCCTGCCCAGGTGGGGGAAAGTCCCTCGGGGGAATAAAGAAAAACAGAAAGGAAATGGGAAATGAAAAATGAGCTATGTACCAGCTGCAAGTGCCGAATTGCCCCGGGTGGATGGGCGGCTTGTGACGGCTGCATTCACGATGAAGGCTTGAAAGATCGGTATGAGCCGATGACCAACGCCGACCGCATCCGGAACATGACGGATGAGGAGCTGGCAAAGTTACTCAGCACCGGAACGTTTATTTGCGAGGGGCGTAAAGATATCTGCGAGAATATGCCGGGATGCGAGGAATGCAGGTTGGCATGGCTCAAAGCACCCGTGGAGGAAAGCGAGGGGGAGAAATGAAAGTTCTGATAGCCTGCGAGGAATCGCAAACCGTGTGCAAGGCGTTCCGGGCAAAAGGGCATGAAGCCTACTCCTGCGACATCCAGGAACCCAGCGGCGGACACCCGGAGTGGCACATCCTGGGAGATGCTCTAAAGGCCATCGAGGGGGGGCAAGTGACCACTATGGACGGACAGACGCATGATGTGGGACGGTGGGATTTGATTATTGCTTTCCCGCCCTGTACCAAAACCAGCAACGCCGGAGCGCGGCACTTGTATAGGGGCGGCAAGCTCAATATCAAGCGGTATTATGAGGGCTTGTGCGGCAAAGCACTGTTTTTAGCTATTTGGGCAGCGGATTGTGAAAAAGTTGTGATTGAGAATCCGACGCCGAGTAAAGTCTTTGAGTATCCAGAACCAACCCAATCCATACAGCCCTATCAATACGGGCACCCGTTTAGCAAAAAAACCTTGCTGTGGGAGCGTGGCGTCCAGCCGTTGGAGCCGACCAATATTGTTGAGCCGACAGCAACATGGTGCCCGAGCGGAAGTTACAGCCATAAACACGGAGAACAGCACAAAGGTATGTTTACCACAGATAGAGCGAAAAACCGTGCAAAGACCTTTCCCGGAATCGCCGCCGCAATGGCTGAACAGTGGGGATAGACCATTTTCGTGAGGTCACGGAAATGGTTTAACCGCCTCGAAATCGACACTGTTAGGAGAGACCAATGACACGAAAACGTTTTGTAAAGCTGCTCATGTCGAAAGGCGTTAAGCGGAACAATGCAAACAGGATTGCGCAAGAGTTCCGGAAAGGGTCTTTGCCCTATGAATTTGCATGGATAGCTTTGGAGTGGAGATTTTTGGGAGAATGAAAACAAGCGATAAGCCCGGGGCAACCCGGGTGGAAAGGAGAAATATGGACGAAATCAAATTGAAGCCCTGCCCGTTCTGCGGAGAAGTGCCTATACCGATAGGCCACGGGATGTCTAGCGGAGACAGTATATTCTGGGTTCGCTGTTATGGATGCGGTGCATCAACCACCCTTTTCAACTCTGAGGAGGCAGCTAAAAAGGCCTGGAACCGGAGGGCTGACAATGTTGGACGTTGAAGTTCGTGACTGGGGAGTTCCCAAAAACACTAATCTGACTATGTATAACGCATGGTTCAGAAAAGAATACCCAGAGCTGTTCGAGTGCGAGATCAAAGACACTGTGGAATCCTGCGAAGATTGCGGATTTTGCAACTTAAAGAGTTCAAAAAAAGAAAAGGAGACAGAAAAATGATTATTTATAGGGTTTATAAAGAGAGCAACGAAGACGGTTCTGCTTTCGGCGCAAAAATCGAGGTTGAAACCGATAGTCGTCAAGAACTTGAAACCATTTTGAAAACGCTTGGTGTTTTCGGCAAGGACGATACCGTTTGCCACTGCAATGTAGAAGAAAACGCTGCACTCGTTGCAGAAATCCTGGACTACGATGCAAACGGAGAAGTTGCACCTTTTGTAACTGGCAGAGAGGAATATTGAAACCGGAGGGCTGACAATGGCTAAAGCGGTACTTATCAGCATCCGCCCGGAGTGGGTGGAGAAGATTGCCAGAGGCGAAAAGACCGTTGAGGTGCGAAAAACCAGGCCAAAGCTGGACACGCCGTTCAAATGCTACATCTACGAAACAAAGGCGAGAACTGAAGCTGACAGAACAAGCGAGAAAGGAGCCGACGCAGGTAAAGTCTATGGCCGTGGGATGGTTGTTGCTGAGTTCATATGTGACGAAATCAAGCGTATTTCAATTCCATATCCTCCAACTCAAGCGGATTTGGATATGCCCATCTATGAGAACTCATGCCTTTCATATGAGCAGGTTCGGAGCTATTGCAAGGATAGCGATGCTTTCTTTTGGCATATTTCCAGCCTGAAAATCTACGATAGCCCAGAGCCGCTAAGCGAATTTGCAAGATTGCGGGAAACGAAATTTGGATATGAGCTATTACAACTTGATAGAGCACCACAGTCGTGGTGCTACGTTCCGGAAAAGAAGGAGGAAAACTGAATGGAATGGGAAACAGCCGATGGAACACGCGTTTGCGCCCGTGTCAATGGAGAGAACAAACTTCTCGAATATTGGAAAGGACTGCTTGGCCTGCAAGATTGGACAATCAAGCTCACAACGAATTGCCGAGCTTGTGATATGTTCCTTGAGAATTGTGCCGGGGCTACGGAGTGGACGGAGACCATTAAATCCGCACACATCAAGATTCTGAATCCAGATGAGTATGGCGACAGAATTGTTCCTTTCGACATGGAGAAAACGCTCGTACACGAGCTTCTTCACCTGAAGTTTTGCCTGCTCGGTGAAAGCGGCAACGATCTGCAAGACAGGTATGTGCATCAGCTGATTGATGATATGGCGAGGGCGCTTGTCACAGCAAAGAGAGACACGAGTACGGAATGGCCTAGGAGACTTCGCAGGCTATAAAGCCAAAGGAGTCGTACAGAATAAACTTAAATGCTTATCGACTTAACTCAGCACGCTACAAGATGTAGCGACAGCTCTGGTCAAGCGCAGGAATATCTGATTGCCCGTCATGCGGCGGTTGAAACGGAAACAGTACTCGTCCAGATATGCCTGGAGCTTGGTGCACC